>SL_5KL_010_SEDDRAFT_10000095_pt1 | contig 48396 bp, 51 predicted proteins | sample SodLakKL_010_SED_FD_9118 | JGI IMG/M metagenome (IMG submission 9118)
GCGGTGCGGGGTTTTCTGCGCCAGGATCCCGATATCATCCTGGTGGGAGAGATCAGGGATTTCGAAACAGCGTCCGCAGCAGTTCAAGCATCCCTTACCGGTCACCTGGTACTGGCCACTCTGCACACCAATGACGCACCCACCGCAGTTACCAGACTCCTGGAAATGGGTATAGAGCCATTCTTGCTGGGCTCGTCCATGCTCATGGTCATGGGGCAGCGCCTGGTCCGGATCAACTGTCTCTCCTGCTCCAGAGAGGAGCCCATCAGCAGCGCTACTTTGGCCATTCTGGAGGAAGAGCAGACAGACTTGACTGTCCAGATCAGGGGAGAGGGCTGCGACAAGTGCATGCAGAGCGGATACAAGGGTCGCCGGGGCATTTTCGAGTTCATGCCGGTAACTGAGGAGCTGCGCAGTCTTATTGTCAAGAAGGCATCCGCGGACGAAATAAGGAAATTCATGCAAGGTGCCGGACGCAAAAGCATGTTCCAGCACGGCCTGGAGATGGTGGCCAGAGGCAGGACCACTCTGGAGGAAGTACTCAGGGTTACCAGGTTCTGATTTTTCAAAAGAAGAGATGCAGGGAATCGAATCATGCCGGAGATGAAAGTCTCAATCCAGGAGTATAGCGGTTATCAGGAAACCCTGACCCGCTGCCTGGATGAGATCCAGGCCTGGAAAGCCTTCAAAAGACGCAGGCTCATCTGGATCAAGCCCAATCTCATCAATGCCTCCCCTTTTCCAGTGACCAGCGATCCTGAAATGGTCAGAGCGCTCATAGAATATATCAGGCAACACTCAAAAGCCAGGATCATCATTGCCGAGGGCTGCGGCGACGCCGGGCTGGATACCTCAGAAATCTTTGAGCGCCTGGGCTATACTGATCTTGCCCGGGAGTGCAGAGTGGACCTGGCGGATCTGAATATTGAGCCCCTGAAAAGGCTTCGCAATCCCTCCTGCGAGGTCTTTCCCGAGATATATCTGCCCAGAAGGATTTTTTCCGGCATGCTCATATCGGTACCGGTTCTCAAGCGCCATTCCCTGGCCGAAGCTACCCTGGCCATGAAGAACATGCTGGGCCTGGCTCCGCCCAGCTATTACCAGCAGGGAGGCAGCTGGAAAAAATCTTTTTTTCACGGCCGGATACACCGTTCCATCTTTGAGCTGAACCTGTACCGCAGCCCGGATCTGTCCATCATCGATGCCAGGGTGGGCATGGCCGAGTATCATCTGGGCGGTCCCACTTGTTCTCCACCGGTGGGTAAGATGGTGGCCGGGTTCGACCCTGTGGCCGTGGATGCGGCCGGGGCAGAACTGCTGGGCCTTTCCTGGAAGAATGTGGGCCATATCCGCATGGCCCACGAAGTGCTGGGGCAGGCTGAATAAGCCTGAACATTTTCAAGCCGGGTTCTCTGAAGAATTCAATTTTTTTTCAGCTGTATTCAAATTTTTTGTTGACAAGGTCTGAGCCCTGTGTTTATAAGCATTTCCATGTTAAGCAACTCCTTGAGNCCCAGCCATACCAGTTTTTATTTTTGGTATTTTTATTTTACACAGGCCTGTGGTCCAAAGGGAGGGGTTTAGCCTGAAGTAGACATTAAAAATCCAAAAACCCAAGGGCCGCAGGCAAAAGCCGGCGGCCCTTTTTTTTGGCTGTTTCAGGGTCCGCCCGAGCCTGCCGGCTCCAAAAATCAGGAGGTAGGATCATGCACTTGGGAAAGACCATCAGACTGGAGAGAATTTTCAACCGCAACACCGGGAGGACCATTATCGTCCCGGTGGACCACGGGGTAACGGTGGGCCCTATAGACGGTCTCATTGATCTCAGGGAAACCGTCAATCGTATTGCCGAGGGCGGGGCCAACGCCGTGCTCATGCATAAGGGCCTGGCCAGATGCGGCCACAGAGGAAAAGGCCATGACGTGGGGCTGATAATTCATTTGTCAGCCAGCACCTCGCTTTCTCCCTTTCCCAATGCCAAGACCCTGGTGGCCAGTGTTGAGGATGCCATCAAGCAGGGCGCGGACGGAGTGTCCGTGCATGTAAACCTGGGTGATGAATCAGAAAGGGAAATGCTCAGGGACTTGGGCCAGGTAGCTTCCAGGGCCAATGAATGGGGCATGCCTCTTCTGGCCATGGTTTACGCCCGGGGGCCCAAGGTCAGTGATGAATACGACATGAACGTGATCCGCCATTGCGCACGGGTTGGTGAAGAACTGGGCGCCGACGTGGTCAAGGTGGCCTACACCGGAGATGCGGACAGCTTTGCCAAGGTGGTGGAATCCTGCTGTATCCCGGTGGTCATAGCTGGCGGTGCCAAACTGGACAATGACCGGGACCTGGTCCGTATGGTTCATGACTCGGTGGTTTCCGGAGCAGCAGGCCTGTCCATCGGCCGCAATGTATTTCAGCACAACGATGTCACCGGACTGGTCAAGACTTTAAATCAGGTGGTGCACAATGACATGGGGATTGAAGAGGCGCTGGAGATGCTGAACAATGGCGGCAGCAGACAGGCCTGAGACCAGATAACACTTAAAAGAACAGATTGCAGAGAAATTATGTCCAAAAAAATTTATTTCAAGGCTGTTCCCTTTGACAAGAAGCTGGTTACCCTGGCCCTGGAGTCTGGAGTAGACGGAATTCTTGCCCAGAAGGGGGACCTGGAAAAGATAGCCGCTCTGGGCAGGACCCAGGTTCTGGACATCAAGAATTTCCGGTTCATCACCATCAAGAAGAAGGAAGATGAAGAAAAAGCGGCTCAATTGGCAATTTCAGGGGAAAAGGTGGTTCTGACCAGGGGGGTGGAAATTATTCCCGTGGAGAATATCGTGGCTCAGACTCAGGGGGTGGGTATGGAAGCCTCCAGTGAACAGGAAGTGGCCACGGCGCTGGGCATTCTGGAAAAGGGAGTGGATTTTGTGGTTGTGGATGGTGAATCCGCCGGAGAACTGAAAAATATTGTATCCAAGGTCAAGCAGGATCAGGGCCGCCTGAATCTCGTTCCGGGAAAGATTACTCAGATTGCTCCGGTGGGCCTGGGCCACAGGGTCTGCGTGGACACCATTTCCCTTTTGAGCAGCGGACAAGGAATGCTGGTAGGCAACTCCAACGCCTTCACCTTCCTGGTCAATGCCGAGACCGAGGACAATCCCTATGTCGCTCCCAGGCCCTTCAGGGTCAATGCAGGCGCTGTTCATTCCTATGCCTGCCTGCCCGGAGACAGGACCGCCTATCTGGAAGAGCTTTTGCCGGGCAAGGAGGTGCTGGTGGTGTCAGCCGAGGGCATTGCAAAGTCAGTGGTGGTGGGAAGGATCAAGACCGAGGTCCGACCCATGCTGCTCATCAGTGCCGAGTTTGAAGGCCGCCAAGGGAGCGTAATTCTTCAGAACGCGGAAACCATCAGGATGGTGGGCGGGGACAAAACGCCCGTAAGCGTGGTCAAGCTGCAGATAGGCGATCAGATCCTGTGCCGGGTGGACGAGGCGGGACGGCATTTCGGGATGCGCATCCAGGAAGATATCCGGGAAAAATAGTCATGGAGCAGGAAACAACTCTCCAGAGAATAAGGGAAGAGATAAGCCGGCTGGATCAGGAAATCCTGGGCCTTTTGAACCGCCGTGCCGGGCTCAGCCTTGAAGTAGGCGATATCAAGTCCAGGTCAAGAGACAATGTGTTCAAGCCCTTCAGGGAAAAGGAGATCCTGAACGGGCTGGCCCGGAACAATCCAGGACCTCTGCCGGAAGGGCATCTGCGAAATATCTACAGAGAAATATTTTCCTCATCCAGGAGCCTCCAGCAGCCGCAGAAGGTGGTCTACCTGGGGCCGGAAGGCACATTTTCCTATTTTGCAGGGGTGGAGTATCTGGGACACAGTGCCGACTTTACTCCCAGGAACAGCCTGGAGGATGTTTTCAGGGCCGTGAGCCTGCGGGAGGCTGAGCTGGGCATAATCCCTCTGGAGAACTCCATGCAGGGAAGTGTCGGCCAGAGTCTGGATATGTTTCTCAAGTTCGAGGTGTATATCCATGCCGAGGTCTTTTTCCGCATCAGCCATTTTCTGTTAAGCCTGGAAACCGATCTGTCCCGCATAAAAAAAATCTACTCCCATCCTCAGGCCCTGCAGCAGTGTTCAGGCTGGCTCAGAGCCAATCTTCCCGGAGTGTCTGTTGTGCCCGAAGAGAGCACAGCTTCTGCAGCTGCCAGGGCTGCCAGTGAAAAGGGAACCGCTGCAGTGGGCCACAAAAAGCTCATCAAATTTTTTGAGCTCAATGTGCTGGGCAATCACATTGAGGACATTCCGGACAACTGGACCAGATTTCTGATCATCAGCGCTTATCCCCCAGAAACAGGCAACCGTGAAAAGACCTCCTTGCTGTTCACGGTGGTGGACAAGCCCGGCTCACTGGTCAGCGCCCTGAAAGTTCTTTCGGTGAAGGGGATAAATATGCGCAAGCTGGAATCCAGGCCCTTGCGTGCGGAAAAGTGGAGATACGTATTCTTTGCAGACGTGGAATGCGACCTGACCGCCCGGGAATATGCAAGCGTGCTCCAGGAACTGGAAGAGAACTGTCATTTTATGCGCATCCTGGGGAGCTATCCTCACGGGCCGCAAATAACGGCTTGAATTTATGTCCGGTAACAATTCATTCATTCAATTAAACGCACCGCCCTCCAAATCTCTCTCTCACAGGGCGCTTTTGGCGGCCGGGCTGGCCCGCGGGGTCTCCAGACTGGAAAATGTCCTGGTCAGCGACGATATCCTGGCCACCAGGGACTGCCTGCAGTCCCTGGGGGCCAGGATAACCGGAACAGATTCTGCACCGGTCATCCAGGGTCTGGAGGGCCGTATCTTTGTGCAGGGGGACAGGCCTGTAAGGCTGGATGTGGGAGAGTCCGGGACAACCTGCAGACTGGTGGCGGCCATTACGGCTGCAGGAGAGGGAAGCTTCGAGATCTTCGGACGGGGCAGAATGCATGAACGCCCCATTATCAGTCTGGGGGAGAGTCTGCAGAGCCAGGGAGTCGTTTTCCAATACCTGCAGGATCATGGATGCCCTCCCCTGCGAGTGCATACCAGCGGGCTGCCGGGCGGAGAGATAGCTGTTTCCCTGGAGGAAAGCAGCCAGTATCTGTCCGGCCTGCTTCTGGCCGGGACCATGGCCAGGAGTACTCTGGTCATCGGAATAAGCGGAGAGAAAGTGGTTTCCTGGCCTTATGTGGACCTGACCCTGCAGGTGATGGAGCATTTTGAAAACGCTCCTGAAGTGCAGGTGCTTAAAAACGGACAATGGCAGAAAGCCGGGCCTGACCGGGCGGATTCGGCCCGGCCCGGGCAGATCCGTTTTGCTGTTCATCCCGGAGTATTCAGCCCTGCAGCTTACAGAGTGGAAGGAGACTTCAGCAATGCTTCGTATCTTCTGGCTGCAGGCGCAATTGGAGATTTTCCTGTGGAAGTGTCCGGCCTGGAAATGCACTCCAGACAGGGAGACCGGCGAATACTGGACATCCTGAAGCTCATGGGCGCAGAGGTCAGCAGCACGGCGAAGGGTATCCTGGTGCGCAGAAACAGGCTGCAGGGGGTGGACCTGGACATGGGCACCTGTCCGGATCTGGTGCCAACGGTAGCAGTAGTTGCTTCCATGGCCAGGGGCAGAACCAGGATAAGCAATGTCCGGCATCTGAGGATCAAGGAAAGCGACCGCCTGGCAGGAGTGCAGCAGGAGATTTCCCGGGCGGGGTGTACATGCCTGCTCAGGGAGGACGGACTGGACATTGAGCCCGGTGCTCTTCCCAGGGGAAGGACCGTGGAGTTTCATACCTACGGAGATCACCGCATGGCCATGAGTCTTGTCCTTTATGAGCTGGCCGGGGTCAGGGCGGCTCTGGACAATCCATCCTGCGTGAACAAGTCTTTTCCGGGGTTCTGGGAAGAATGGGTCAAGGTCCGACGGGCCTACTCTATTTCAGGGTAGTGGGCATGGACAGTAAGGGTATTGAAAAACTGGTTCTGGTGGGAGCCAAAGGACAAATGGGAAAACTGCTGCACAGCAGGTTCACCGCCGCAGGAGTGCAGGTGGCCCCTCTGGACAGGCCCTTTACTGGAAAGGATCTGCCCCGGGTCCTTGACTCGGCCCAAATGGTCCTGATGGCTGTGCCGGTATCCGCCCTGGACCAGGTTCTGGGGCTCCTGGGTCCTGTTCTTGATCCATCCGCTGTTCTTGCTGACATCTGTTCGGTAAAGACAGTGCCCCTGCAGAAGATGCAGGCCTTATTCAAGGGTCCTGTAATGGGAACACATCCTCTTTTCGGACCGAGCCCTGCCGAGGGTGAGGATCTGAAAGTGGCCCTGTGTCCCGGGAATAACCTGAAGGATGAAGATATCAATGCTGTGCACTCCCTTTTCGGCCGGGCCGGAATTCATGCCTTCGTGACCACCGCCCGGGAGCATGACCAGGCCATGGCCTGCATTCAGGGCCTGAATTTCGTGACCACTATCACCTATTTTGCAAGCATGCCCCAGGATATCGACCTGGATAAATTCGCCACTCCCTCTTTCAGGCGCCGGATCAATGCGGCTCACAAGATGCTCAATGAGGATGCCATGCTCTTTTCATCTCTGGCCGAGGACAATCCCTATACCGGGCAAATGATCCGCCGCTTCAAGTCCTTTTTGAACCTCAGCGCTGCAGGGGATTTTGAACTTCTTACAGACAGGGCTCTGTGGTGGTGGCGCAATTACAGCAACAGGGGGGGAGGACAGTAGTGTCTGAAAAGACCAGGATTGTTTCCAGAAAGGCCGCGTCCTCCTCAACAGTGACGCGGCCTTTTTTATGGTTCACCTGCTTTGCTGCAGCAGGGCTCTTGGACGTTTGCTGTGGAATTATTATGGCATTATACTACATCTTTCCAGCTCCGGGGTTTCGGCAAAACCGGCTCAAAAACTTGCTCACAGGCGGGCTAAAGCCCGCACTTTACCAGGATTTCAGCATGTGCACAGGAAATAACGTGCGGGCTTAAGTCCGCCTAGATCGCTTCAGACAGTTTGAGCCGGTTTTGCCGAAANCCCGGAGCCGGCATTCTGGATAAAGCTCTTTATTTTGACTNTATGAAAAATCCACATGTTGGGTCGAGGAACCCTGCAGCAGAAAGCAGGGAGTGGAATATCTGTTCACCATGAAGAATAACAGTTTCAAGACAAGGAGATGCTCATGATCACCTTACAGCAGAAAGCCGTTTGTCTGCCGGCGGACACCCAGACTCCGGTGTCCCTTTACCTGAGCCTTATAGGCAGGGAAAAGGGGATTCTTCTTGAAAGTTCGGAGGTGGATGGACGCCTGGGCAGGTACAGTCTTCTGGCCTGGGACTTCCGTCTTCAGCTGGGTTTCCGGGAGGGCGGACTCACGGTAAAATGTCTGGATACCCGCCTGGAAGGACTCAAGAAAATGCAGGGAATGGATTTTATCCAGGGAGTCAGGGCTGTTGTAGATGAGCTTCAGATTCAGCCGGACGCCAAATTTCAGCTGCCTTCCGTAACCAGGGCGGTTTACGGCTATCTGGGATTCGGACTGGCTGGACTGCTGGAGCCCAAGCTTACTTCAGTGCTGCCTCCGCAGGAAGCGGAAGCCCAGCTGGTTCTTCCCGGACGCATCCTGCTCTTTGATCACCTGCACCACAGTTGTTATTATATAACTCTGGACAAAGATCTGTCTCTGCCCAAACCCAAACCCGGCACTGCCAAAAGCAACTTTCAGATAGGCGGGGTGAGCACTGTACCCTCCCGGGATCAATATCAGGAGAGGGTGCGGGCCATAAAGGAGCTCATCAGGCAGGGCGAAGCCATCCAGGTGGTCCTGTCCACCCGGTTCAGCGCTGAATTCCGCGGAGATCCGTTCATGGTCTACCGTCATCTGAGGCGCATCAATCCCTCCCCATACACCTTTTATCTCAACCTGGAAGACATAACCCTCATGGGTTCCTCCCCTGAGCTCATGGTCAAATGCAGCCAAAATATATTGCAGTTAAGGCCCATTGCAGGGACCAGACGCCGGGGGGAGACCGAGAGGGAGGACCAGAAGCTGGCTGAGGAGCTGCTGGCTGACGCCAAGGAAAGGGCCGAGCATATCATGCTCGTGGATCTTGGCCGCAATGACCTGGGCCGCATGGCAGTACCCGGAAGCGTGGAAGTGGACAAGTTCATGCAGGTGGAGCGGTTTTCTCATGTCATGCACATGACTTCTTATCTCTCGGCCCGGCTAATGGAGGGCCTGGACATTGTAGATATTCTCAGGGCCTCTTTCCCGGCAGGCACAGTATCCGGGGCGCCCAAGATCCGGGCCATGGAAATAATCGCTCAGTTCGAGGAGCAGCCGCGGGGACCGTATGCCGGAACCATCGGCTGGTTCGGCCTGGATAAGGATGCGGTGAATCTGGACACCGGGATAACCATCAGAAGCCTCTGGATCAGGAATGGAAAAATTCACTGGCAGGCCGGAGCAGGGGTGGTTTTTGATTCAGTCCCGGAAAATGAATGGGAGGAATGCGCCAACAAAGCCAAAGCTATACTGAAAGCTTTAACCTTTACCGGAGGATCGGATGATTTTGCTCATAGACAACTTTGATTCCTTTACTTTCAACCTGGTTCAGGTGCTGCAAAAGCTGGATGCGGAGCCGGTTGTGCTTAGGAACAACCAGCGGGAGATCCTGGAGGCCCGGGGGCAGGACCTCAGAGCGGTCATCATTTCTCCTGGACCCAGCCGTCCTGAAAATGCCGGTCTCTGTCTCGAGTTTCTAAGCCGCCTTGATCCCGGGGTGCCGGTGCTGGGGGTATGCCTGGGGCACCAGATCCTGGGATGTTATGCCGGTGCAAGGGTTGAAGTAGCCGAGCGCATAATGCACGGCAAGACCTCCCGGGTGTTTCACGAAAAAAAGGGATTGTTCAGTGGAGTGCCTGACCCTTTTGAGGCCTGCCGCTATCACTCTCTGCTGGTCAGGCCTTCAGAGGACAACGTATTCAGGATCACTGCCAGGACAGAGGAAGAGGAGATTATGGGCCTGGAATTTACAGATCGTCCCTGGATGGGAGTGCAGTTTCATCCAGAATCCATCCTGACTCCCTGGGGACCCATAGTAATGGAGAATTTTCTGAAGATAAGCGGAATTAAGTAGTCAGGCATGCAAAATAAGGCATGGATACTGCCTGGAAACTTTATGTTCCATTGCCTGTTTCAGAATAACCGTAACCAGTTTCAACAGTCCGGAGGTAATATGCAGATCAAGCAAGTACTGAACAAAATTTGTTCCGGAGAGGACCTGGATTATCAGGAGGGTCTGGATGTCTTTCAGGCCCTGTTTGAGGGCGAAATTTCGCCCACGCAGAGCGGGGCCCTGCTCATGGGACTCAGGATTAAGGGGGAAAGCGGCACAGAGCTGGCTGCAGCGGTCAGTGTCGCCTTGAAGCGGGCTAAACTTGTTTCGGATATTCCCGGGATTACCATGGATACCTGCGGCACTGGTGGTGACGGACGCCAGAGCTTCAACTGTTCCACTGCAGTGGCTTTTTTTCTTGCGGATCAGGGAATTCAGGTGGTCAAGCACGGGAACCGGGCAGTGTCCAGTTCGTGCGGCAGTGCTGATGTAGTGGAATCCCTGGGGTTCAAGCTGCTGGCTGAACCTGAAATGGTGGTCATGGAGCTCAAGGCCTCTAACTTTGCCTTTCTGTTTGCTCCTCATTTTCATCCAGGCTTTGCAAGTATTGCTCCTCTGCGCAATGAACTGGGCATAAGGAGCATTTTCAACCTCATGGGCCCGCTTTTAAATCCGGCCAGGCCCACACACCAGATTCTGGGCGTCCCTGATCCGGCATTCATGCCCCTTATGGTCGAGGTTCTCCGCAAGAACGGGGTCCTGGCCGCTGCTGTAGTGCACGGGGCCCAGGGATTTGATGAGCTTACTCCGTGCGGGGAGAACCAGGTTATACTGGTCAGGGAAGACAAGGTGGAAGAGATTCTTCTGGATTCCGTAAATCTGGGGTTCGAGCTCTGCTCTCCAGGGGAACTGGCCTGTCCGGACAAGGATATCGCCCTTAAGAGACAAAGACAGGTTTTGGCCGGACACGGACCCACAGCCATGCAGGATATGGTAGCCCTGAATCTGGGACTTGCTCTGCATGTTCTGGATCCGTCCATGGATATCAGTAATTGTATGCACGAGGCCCGCTTTACTGTCCGTGGCGGTCTCCAAAGACTTGCTGTTGCCTGACAAGGGAGGAAAAGTATGTTATCCAGGTTCATCCGGGCCAAGACCGGTGAAATCCAGAGACTCAGAAAGCTCAAGGCGGCCGGAGGGAAGTTGATGGAGTATGCAGGAGAAAGACCGGATTTTGTCCAGGCTGTATCAGGGCCGGGGCCGGCTATTATTGCCGAATACAAAAGGGCTTCTCCTTCAAGGGGGATGATCAACGATGGCCTGGCCCCGGAGCGGGCTGCCCGGGAGTTCCTGCAGGGCGGGGCAGCAGCCTTTTCTGTGCTCACTGAGGAGGATTTTTTCAGAGGAAGCCTTGAGTTTTTAAATATCTTTGCCGGCCAGGGGCTGCCGGTTCTGCGCAAGGATTTTATTTTTGATCCCCTGCAGGTGGAGGAGACCGCAGGGACCCCTGCTTCAGCCCTGCTTCTAATTGTGCGGGTGATCCAGGATCCAAAGCATTTGCAGGAACTGGTCGGGCAGTGTTTTGGTTTAGGACTGGAGCCGGTGGTGGAGATCTTTGCTCCTGATGAACTGGATCTGGCCAGGCAGGCAGGAGCCAGGATTATTCTGGTCAACAACAGGGACCTGGATACCCTGTCCGTGGATCTTGAGCTTTCCCGCAGACTGGCCGGGAAAAAGGATTCCGGCGAGGTGTGGATTTGCGCCAGTGGTATTGACAACTCCGGCCAAGTAAAAGAATTTCTCCGCCTTGGTTATGATGCCTTTCTGGTGGGAACCGGCGTCATGTCTGCAGGCAGTCCCGGAGCCAAGATAAGGGAGCTTTGCCTGTGTCCGGAAAAGTGATCATCAAGATCTGCGGCCTGACCAGGAAAGAGGATCTCAGGGTATGCCAGGATCTGGGTATTGACCTTACCGGGTTTATCTTTCATGCTTCAAGCCCCAGGTATGTCTCCCCGGAAGTCGTAGGCGCCTGGCCTAAACTCAGTGAACTGAGGGTTGGTGTTTTTGTGAGGGCTTCAACCCTGGAGGTTTTGGAGGCTGTGCAGGTAGCCGGTCTCGATCTGGTGCAGCTCCATGGAGGGCAGGACAGGCTGTTTTGCCGGAGAGTGGGAACTGAAAGGGTGATCAGGGTCTTCTGGCCAGAGCGCTTTGAGTGCAAAGCCGATTTTGAACGGGAGCTCTGTGCGTTTCAGGATTGTTGCAGATATTTTCTGTTTGACGCCGGCAGGAGCCTTGGCGGTCATGGAAGAAAAATTCAGTGCTCCTGGCTTGCAGAGGTGAAAAGCCCCATGCCTTTTTTGCTGGCAGGCGGCCTTGCTCCGGACAACCTCGATCATGCTCTTGAATTTTCGCCCCGGGGTGTAGATCTCAATTCCGGAGTGGAGTTATCCCCGGGACAAAAGGATGCAGAAAAAATAAGAAACGTTGTCAAACAATTGCGAGGAATAGAATGAGAAGGGGATATTTTGGTTCCTTCGGGGGAATGTTTGTTCCGGAGCTTCTGGTCCCACCCCTGACCGAGCTGGAGGAGGCCGTGGTCCGGATTGTGCCGGATAAAAAGTTTGAGCAGGATATGGATCGCATCTGCAGGGAATTCGTGGGCCGTCCCACCCCGGTTTACCACTGCCGGAATCTGTCCAGGGAGCTGGGGTTCGAGCTTTTCCTTAAAAGAGAAGACCTTGCCCATACAGGGGCGCACAAGATAAACAACACAGTAGGCCAGGCCCTGCTGGCCAGGCACATGGGCAAAACCTGCCTTCTGGCCGAGACAGGTGCCGGGCAGCATGGAGTGGCTACGGCCACGGCCGCGGCCATGCTCGGTATGGACTGCATAGTTTTCATGGGCGCACTGGATGTGGAAAGGCAGAGTATAAACGTGCACCGCATGGAACTGATGGGAGCCAGGGTCGAGCCGGTGCAGAGCGGTACCAGGACCTTGAAGGACGCTATAAATGCAGCCCTCCGGCACTGGATAGCACATCAGCAGGATACCCATTACTGCCTGGGATCTGCAGTGGGGCCTCATCCCTTCCCTTTGCTGGTGCGCAGGCTGCAGTCGGTTATCGGCCGGGAATCCAGGGATCAGATGCTTGAACTTTCAGGCAGTCTTCCGGATATGGTGGTGGCCTGCGTGGGCGGCGGCTCCAATGCCATAGGCATTTTCCATCCTTTTGTTCAGGACAGGCAAGTGCAGCTGGTGGGGGTTGAGGCGGGCGGCAGCGGGAATCCAGGAGATTATCATTCAGCCACCCTGTCCATGGGAAGTCCTGGTGTGCTGCACGGCACGCATACCTTCCTTCTACAAACCGCTGAAGGGCAGATCATGCCTTCGCATTCAGTGGCCCCGGGCCTGGATTATCCCGGTGTAGGGCCGGAACATTCGTTTTTAAAGGACAGTGGCCGGGCCAGGTATGCAGTTGTTCATGACCACGAGGCCCTGCAGGCGTTCAGGCTCCTTTCGCGCAAAGAGGGGATTATTCCGGCCCTGGAAAGCGCGCATGCCCTGGCTTGGGCTACATCCGGAAAGGAGCGCATCAAACCCGGCAGCCGGGTGCTGATCAATCTGTCCGGCAGGGGCGACAAGGATCTGGATATTGTAAGAGGGCAGATGTCCCATGTCGGAGATGGGGTGTCTGATGTCTAATGTCGGAGAGCGGATGACGGAAGTCCGTGGTCCGTGGTCCGGGGCCGGATGATCCTCTGCAGGGGTTTGTTGTTTCGACAAAGGCAAGCAGCTCAAAAGTGGCTTTGGTAAAGTAACATCCTTATATGAGGAAGCAGAGCAATGCATCATGACAATATATTGACCAGTAAGATACAAGGGGCCGTGAGCAGCGGGCGCAAGGCGCTCATACCTTTTGTTACGGCCGGCTTTCCCTCCAGGGAGGCTTTCTGGGACGTGATTCTTGAACTGGATGGAGAGGGAGCGGATATAATCGAAATCGGGGTTCCCTTTTCCGATCCGGTTGCTGATGGACCTGTGGTGGAGAATGCATCCATCCGCTCCCTGGAACAGGGGATAAATCTGGACTGGATTCTTGAAGGCCTGAGTGAACACAGAAGAAGCCTGCAGGCAGGGATAGTGCTTATGGGCTATTTTAATCCATTTTTGCAGTACGGCATGCAAAGGCTGGCCAGGCACGGGAAGGAAACCGGGGTTAACGGGCTCATAATTCCGGATCTTATCCTGGAAGAAGCCCAGCCTTATCTGGAGCTTTTACAGGAACATGGCCCGGCGTACATCCCTCTGGTGGGGCTGAATACGGCTGCGGAGCGTCTGCAGGATTACGCCCGTCTTCATCCTCCCTTTGTATACCTGGTTTCGGTCATGGGCATCACCGGCACCAGGGCCGGCGGGGATCAGGTTCTGAGGGACAAGCTGGCCCAGGTGCAGGAAACCTTTGATTGCCCCGTGGCTCTGGGCTTTGGCTTAAGTTCCAGAGATCAGCTTGAACACATCATTGATCTGGTGGACGCTGTGGTGGTTGGCAGTGCTCTTTTAACCCACCTGGATGAGGGAAAAAGCCCTGGCCAATTCATGCGCAGCTGGCTTGTTTAAAAATAATTTGCCCTGGAACTGTTAGAGGGCTAGCTGATTACCAGAAAGGAGACTTTCAAATGAGTGAAGAAAAATTGCCCAGAAATTACCAGCTGATGCAGGAACAGCATCCGAAATTCATTCAGGCAGTGTCCGCCCTGGGAAAGGCGGTGCGCAGTGAGGGACCTCTTGAGGCAAAGACCATAGAGTTGATCCAGATGGCTGCGGCGGCTGCACTCAGGCTTGAAGGAGCTGTGCACAGCCACGCCCGCAGAGCCATGAAAGCCGGCGCCAGCCCAGAGGAGGTGCGTCACGCCCTGATTTCCATTACCTCCACAGCAGGCTTTCCTGCGGTGGCCTCGGCCATGAGTTGGGCCAGGGATGTGACTGGATAATAAGATTCCAATGCACCTAATAAAGGTTACTGCCAACAAGAAACATGAATTGGAGGTGATGCATGCGAAAGCCAGTGGTTTTTGATTGCCGCAACGCTGATGACGTGGCCAGAGCAGTCCGTGAACATGACATCAGTTTTGTCCAGTTCTGGTTTGTGGATGTTCTGGGCACCCTGAAAAGTTTTCAGGTCACTCCCAGCGAACTGGAAGAAGCCTTTGAAGAAGGCATGGGCTTTGACGGTTCATCCATTGAAGGTTTTTCCAGGATTCATGAAAGCGATATGGTGGCTTTTCCTGATCCGTCCACCTTTCAGATGGTCGCCTGGAGACCTATGGAAAGGCCTGTGGCCAGGATGTTCTGCGATATCAGGAACCCTGACGGGACTCCCTACGAGGGCGACAGCCGTTATGCGCTCAAGAGAATCCTGGACAAGGCGGCTGAAGACGGCTTCAGCTTTTATGTTGGTCCTGAGCTGGAGTTTTTCCTTTTTGAAAGTTCAAGAGAGCCCAAGACCCTTGACTTCGGAGGGTATTTCGATGCTCCTCCCCTGGATTTGGCCAATGACATCCGCAGGGATATTATCAACTCGCTTCTGGCCATGGGTATTCATGTGGAATACAGTCATCACGAAGTGGCTCCCAGCCAGCACGAGATAGATCTCAGGTATCAGGAGGCCCTGAAAATGGCTGATACCGCGGTTACCTACAGGGTAATAGCCAAGGAGGTGGCCAGGCGCCATGGCTGTTACGCCACGTTCATGCCCAAGCCCCTGTTCGGAGAGAACGGCAGTGGAATGCATGTGCACCAGTCCCTGTTCAAAAACGGCAGAAATGTTTTTTATGATCCAGGAGCTCCGGATACACTGAGCTGGGAATGCAGAAATTACATCAGTGGCCTGCTTGAGCATGCCAAAGAGATAACAGCGGTGTGCAACCAGTGGGTCAACTCCTACAAAAGGCTGGTACCGGGCTATGAAGCACCGGTATATGTAGCCTGGGCCCGGCGCAACCGTTCATCCCTGGTTCGGGTGCCCATGTACAAACCGGGCAAGGAGAAGGCCACCCGGGTGGAACTGCGCTCCCCTGATCCTGCATGCAACCCTTACCTGGCATTTGCCTGCATGCTTGCAGCGGGCCTCAAGGGCATGGAACAGAAATATGTTCTGCCCGAGCCGGTGGAAGAGGATATTTTTGAGATGAATGAGGAGGAGAGAGAAAAGCACAACATACCCAGTCTGCCCGGGAGCCTGTTCGAGGCGGTGGAAATTCTGGAAAAAAGCACGTTGGTCAGGGAGGCTCTGGGCGAGCACATTTTCAAAAATTTCATCGCCAACAAAAAGATCGAGTGGAACAATTACCGGATTCAGGTTACTGAGTACGAGTTGAAAAAGTATCTTCCCCTGCTTTGAATCCCGGGGCCGGGTCTGTTCATTGGCAATGGAGTTCATGGCCGCCGGGAGCTGGCTGCTGGGACGTTCAGAACCGGCTGATGCGGTTTCAATAAGGAAAAGCAGGCACTTATCCCTCAATTGCTAGAACCTGTCGCAGCGGACATTGGCCAGTCGCTCCTCCAGGTCATCGTTCAGATTTTCTGCCACGTCGCGCAGATTTAAGCGGCTATTGCACACCCGGCAATAGACATATACCCTGGTTCAGGTGCGCACCACCCGGTAGTTTTCACGGCTGTGGCGACAGATGGACTTGACCTTTACTCTGGAATCCATATGTTCTCCTTGTAAGGGCTGACGGCATGAAAGGGAACGCTGTGCCCTTCTGAAACTCCAGTTTTTCCGGCCTAATTATGTTTGTCCGGTTATGTTGTCAACCTCAGGTCTGGGATTATACCCTGTTTCAAATAACGGAGCGATAAATATCAGGTCAAGCGCTATGAAAAAAATTGATCAGTTTTCGGACACCCTGACTGAAGAGACTCTTAAAGAGGCTGCAGACACTTTTTTTGGCAAGCGCAAAGAAGTGGAGGAGGATCTGGAGCTACTGCAGAAACAGGCCAGGGAGCTTCAGAGACAGGCTGCGGATATTGAGAGATTGCTGTCCGGTATGAACTATATCCTGGCTAAAGGCAGGGCCAGCAAGGCTTTCTGGGCCGGTCTGGGGCACGATGCCCTGTCTGAGTATCCGCCAAAGTGGCAAAATGAAGTTCTGCTTCCCAGGGCCTGGACCAGAAAGGGCAGGTTTCTCAGCCTGTTGCGCAAGCTGTATTCTCAGGTCTCTGAGAAGATTGAGGTATATGTTCGCGGCCGCTACATTGATGATCCTGAAGTCAAGGGCAGAAAGAAACTTACATCCAACCTGACCACCCTGAAAAATCAGGCGAACAAGCTCAAAGAAACCATTCAAAAGGTCAACGCCTGTCAGAGTCCGGACGAAGTCATGGCCTTCGCCCGCAGGCTGGATGTGGAAACAAGCGATAAAAAACAGTTTACAGGCTCTGGTCTCATCTATGATTATGACCGGGATCTCTGTCTTCCTCCGCTGGAGATAGACAGCCTGGGGATCATGGAGTATCCTGAACTGCCAGCGGACAAACAGGCCATGAACAGGCTGGAACAGACATCCAGGGAGGTTTATGCCCGCTTCAGGCAGGAAATAGACTCTGTTCTGGATGAAATATACGGATAAAATAGCGTGGAAAAGGGAATCTATTCAGTTAGAAGGGTTGCGAACCGCTGTCCAGACCTTCTGTAGTTCAATACCCGGAGGATGAAATCAAACTATGCAAGATGACATATCCGGCCTGACTCTGCTTGGCAAAACCAGGCCCGAGTATCCAGCCCGGGTCAACCCGGAAGTTCTAGAAACCTTTGTGAACAAGTTTTCCGGGCGTGAATATGAAGTGGTCATGCATACTGAGGAGTTCACCTCGCTCTGCCCGGTGACCGGTCAGCCGGATTACGGCAGTATCGAACTCAGGTATGTCCCGGGAAATAAATGTATCGAATCCAAGTCCCTGAAGTATTACCTTTTCAGCTACCGGCAGGAACCCACCTTCATGGAAACCGTGGTCAACCGTATTCTTGACGATCTGGTCCAGGCCTGCAGCCCCATGAGGATGACCGTTACCGGCCGGTTCAAGGCCAGGGGCGGCATTTCTATTCAGGTGTCCGCCACGTTCGACTGCAGGGGCGGATGAACCTTACCAGGTTCGACCCTGGTAGGGTGCTGTGACCTTATCCATAATTTCTTTTCCAGGAAAGTTCAACCAACCCCTGAGTATTCGCGGGGTTGCATTATTTTCCCACTGGCATCAGGTACATGGGGATTTCATTGTCGCTCAGGCCAAGAACCTGCTGCACCCCGGAGTCGTCAAAAGCCCCGATAACCACCGTACCCAGTCCCAGGGCCTCGGCCTGCAGATGGATATTCTGCCCGGCATGGCCTACCTCCATATGCACGTACTGCCTGCCCCTTTGTCCGTATCTGCCTGTTGTCCTTTCGTAAATTCCCGCAATGACTACAACGGCCGGGGCGTAAAGTACAGAGGACTGGCGAAGGGCCTGGTTGTAAAGATCTCGCCTGAGATCTCCGGTCTTTATCTTGGTCAGCTGGTGGTTCTTGGGCAGATAACGGTATAAACCGGGATCCAGGCCTTCAACCTTGCCTGCAGCCAGAAAAACCTCCAGGGGATAAAGAGCCCCTGCTGACGGAGCAGTTCGGTAGCCTCTGTCGGGCCTGTTGATTCCCTGGGCTGCCCAAAGAAGCTGACCAGCTTCATCCAGGGTCAAGGGATCCGAGGTAAAGGATCGGGTGGATTTGCGCTGTTTCAGAGCCTTTTCCAGGCTTATGTCACCGTCGGTGGAAAATTCGGGCAAGTCAAATTTTTCCTGGGCCTTTGCATGTTTGAAGAACATCTGAACACCTCCTTCAAGGCAGAATGAAGCAGGAAGCAATAGATAGATGCCTACTGCCAGAAAAAGAATTTTTTTCAAAAAAACTGGATTCATTGGCATGGAAATCCTCCTGTACAAGGGTTTAGTTTAATCTAAACATAAACACACAAGAACAAAAGGGTCAAGAATGGACAGGGAAACAACCCTATTTCTGTTTTTTGGTTTTTTCTCCGAGGATACACAGTCTGCGGGTTCAAAAGTTCTTCTTGAAGCATTTCAGGTTCTTGATTAATATTGTTTTGATTATCGCAATTAACATTGCAGGTGATCAGTCATCTCTGAAAAGGTGTCTCTAGTTTGCTCCTACACCGGGAGAACTGAAAACTTGCCTGCCTGGATCCTCAAACATCAACCCTTTTTTCACCGGAGAAACATGAACAGCTGTTCAATCATCATGGCCACCAAAGTGGGGAGCCCTGAGGCCCGGCATCTGGCGGCAAAAGTCAGGACCTGGCTGGAAAAAAGAAACTGCAGCGTGTTTACGGTGGATCATCCGTATGAGATACCCCTGGAAGTGATGCAGGATTGTCAGCCGGATCTGATAATCGTTCTGGGAGGGGACGGAACCATACTTCGCGTGGTGCGGGCCATGCTGGACCAGGGAGCACCCTTTGTGGGCGTGAATCTGGGCAAAGTGGGTTTTCTGGCTGAAATTTCCCCCACGATCTGGCAGAAACAGTTAAGCCGAATATTCAGGTCAGCTTTCAGGGTATCAAGGCGCCTTGTCCTGGATTACAGAATTGTCCGCCAGGAAGGAGAAAGCATTACCGGCGCGGCCATCAACGAACTGGTAATCAGCCGGGGCGAGCTGGCCAGGCTCATTTCCCTGGACCTGGAATCCTCCCAGGGCACCTTGCAGTGCATCCGGGCTGACGGGTTGATTTTTTCCACCCCCACAGGATCCACTGCTTACTGCATTTCCGCGGGCGGTCCCCTGGTGCATCCGGAAATGCAGGGAATCATTCTTACCCCGGTCTGTGTATTTCTCCACGACTTCAAACCTCTAGTTATGCCTGCTTCAGAGAAGTTCACGATCAGGGTGTGCCCGGATTCTCCGGAAGCCTATATTACTGTGGACGGCCAGACCGGATACGTCCTTAACGCCGGGGATGTGCTCATGGTGAGCAGGCACGCCAGGGATCTCAAACTTTTAATGTGTGAAGAACAGGGTTTTATTGCCAAGCTGAGCACCAAAAGATTTTTTGTCAGGGGGTGATTTTGTCCAAACTGCCGCAAATCTCATCTGTATCCCAGTTATATTATGGTCAGGATCCCTATCTTGATGCCTGGCTCCTGCATTTCATGCTGGAAAACAACATTGAGCATCTGGTCAATCCCAGGGTTAATGCCTCTTCCGGGCAGCTCAGGTTCATGGTGGACATTGATGAGGGACAGCTTTTTGTTCCTTGTACCGACTGGATGTTTGCCCACCTGCTCCAGAGCAGGATGAGTCCGGAACTCATGCGGGAATACCGCCAGGCCTGGAAGAGGCTGGTTCTTCTGATCCACAACTTCTCCGGGGACCCGTTCGTCAAAAAAAAGGTTCTTTCCCTGTGCAAGCATATTTTCCGCAAGGTGCTCAGGTCGCCCTTCATGATTCCTTCCAGGCTGCAGAAAAGAATGCTGGACATATTTCTCAGTCAGAACGCGATTCAGGATCCTTATCAGGAGATGAAGGTGGAGTACAACCTGCGGGCGAAAAAATTTATGGATACTCCCGGATTTTTCCGTTTCATAAGTTCCTGCCCCAGTTCCACCATGAGTTGTCAGAAAATCCAGGATCTGAGGTGGGAACTCGATCTTGTTGAGCTCAGACGATATTTCTGTCTATCTACATGGGACAAGATCTGGAAGAATAAGGATTTTTATCCAGAAGCCCGGGAGATAGACCAGGAACTGAACAGGTCCTGGGACGGCTTTGACCGGGTCATGACCAGGCTTTTTGGTCCGGATAACACCAGTCGGTTGAAGATTTTGTATATGCCCAGCAGCACCGGGGGGATAATCTTTGATCTGCAGGTTATCGCCACCCTTGTCCGGCAGGGACACAAGGTGGTCCTGGCCTTGAAGGAGGGTTTCTACTACGACCACCCCAATTTCTGGGATTGTGATACTGATGAGGTGCTTTCCAGTGAGCTCAAGGAGGCCAGTTTCGTTGCCGACAGCCAGGTATCCAAAAAGGAGTTTCTGAAAAAACAGAGAGAAAATAACCTGATGGTTATTTCCGACGGCACCAGGGAAAGGCTGAATCTATACCGTACCAGTATAACCTTTGCCAGGGCCTGGAAGGAATCTGACCTGATAATCGCCAAGGGTAAGGGCAACCATCGGCGCATGATCCAGAATTCACATCTTTTTACCCGGGATGTGCTTTGTCTTTTCCGTGATGACCGGGATCAGGTCCATTTTGACTTCAAGGCAAAAAGCCCCAGGGTGCGCAAGATTACCGAGAAGGAGATTGTGGCCAAGGCCGAAGATATTACAAGGCAGATGATGCAGGCCAGGATGCAGGGCCAGAGAGTGCTTTTCTACAGCGCCGTCATAGGCAGCATCCCTGGTCAGACAAAGACGGCCATCAAGCTGCTCAATACTTTTGTAGAGTATATGCGCGGGCGCATGTCCGGGACTTTCATCATCAACCCGGCTGAGCACTTTGAACCGGGCATGGACGGTGACGATCTCATGTATATGTGGGAAAACGTTCAGCGCAGCGGGCTCATCGATGTCTGGAGATTTCAGTCCGTGCGTGATATTGAAAAGAGTTTCGAGCTGATAGGGGAAAGAGTGCCTCCGGTCTGGGCCGGAAAGGACGCTACTTTTTCTACGGGCTGCACCAAGGAAATGCACATAGCCCTGGAAGTCCAGAAACAGAATCCTGAAATGCAGATCATCGGCCCCAGTCCGGAGCAGTTCTTCCGTCGCAGGGAATATGGCGTGGGCAAGTTTTTTGATATAAATATCGAAAGGGAGCCGAGTCAATATGTGCGGTCTTAAGCAGTTTTTCTGGGGTCCACTTCTATCCGGGACCCGATCCAGGCATTGCCCGGGTCTTGAAAACCCAGGTGGCCTGAAACCCTGGACTGGTTCCGGGCCAAATAACAGCAGTCTATTGTCTACGGTTCTTCTTCTGCTGCTTGTATTTTGGGGCTGTTCTCCTGAGCCTGTGCTGGAACCTGAGCCGGTGGACATTCCACACGTGTTTGTTCCTGCTGAAGGAAAGGATGTGGTCCGGATTCTGGAAAACGGGCTCAGGGCCCAGGGGCTTGATAACTGGAAGGACCTGGCTCCGGCGGTTGAAAGAAGCCTTGAATACGTAAGCACCAGAGACCAGGACGCTTGGGCTGTCTGCGAACCCGGGCTCTGCCTGAGCTGGAACGAGCTGAAAAAGACCCTGGAGCTTTTCCTGGGTCTTCTGCCGAAAATTGACGGTCGTCCAGACATGTTCAAGGATTTTTTTGAGTTTTACGCGGTCAACCCGGACGTTTTGCTTACCGGATATTACGAACCCCTGCTCAGGGCATCCCGGGATCCCTCCCCGGAGTACCCCCATCCGGTTTATGCAAAGCCTGGTGACCTGCTGACCGCTGATCTGGGAAGGTTTCATCCCCGCTGGAAGGGGCAGCAGCTGGTGTATCGTATGCAGGGAGAAGAGATTGTTCCGTACTATGAACGCAGGGAGATTGATCAGAAAAATGTCCTGCAGGGGAGAAATCTGGAAATAGCCTGGGTGGACGATCCCATTGAGCTGTTTTTTCTGCATATTCAGGGTTCGGGCAGGCTTGAGTATCCTGACGGTGGAACAGAACACGTTCTGTACGCCGGTCGAAACGGCAGGCAATACGTAGCCCTGGGCCGGGTACTGGTGGAGCTGGGCTTTCTGGAGGAAAACCAGGTGAGCATGCAGGCCATCCGCGCCTTTCTAAGAAACAATTCCGGCCTGAAGGCCGACCTGATGGCAAAGAACCCCAGTTACATTTTCTTTCATTTGGCTGAAGAAGGCCCAAAAGGAGCCATGGGCAGAATACTCACCCCCTGGGTCAGTGTGGCCAGCGACCCCGGGCTGATTCCGTGGGGATCGCTGATGGTTCTCGATGCTGAGCTTCCTGAATTTAAAGGCCAGAAAAATCGAATCCATGGGCCTGTTCTTGCTCAGGATACCGGCGGAGCCATCAGGGGCAGGCATCTTGATCTGTTCTGCGGTTTCGGAGAAAGGCCGGAGTATTTGGCCGGCAAAATGCAGGGCAGAGCCAATGTTTATCTAATGGTTCGCAAGCATGGTCAGAATTAACGAAATACTGGACAAGGTTGATGGATACCTGTCCGGGCATGAACAGGCACTGATCCAGAAAGCCTATGTGTTCTCAGCATCCGCTCACGCCGGACAGATCCGTCTGAGCGGGGAACCTTATCTGTCCCACCCCCTGGAGGTAGCTGACCTGCTGGCGGAGATGAATCTGGACGCGGCCACCATTGCTGCCGGCCTTCTTCATGACACAGTGGAGGATACCAAGGCCGGCCTGGATGAGATCAGGGAACAGTTCGGCCCGGAGGTCGCCAGCATAGTCAAGGGTGTGACCAAGATCGGCAAGATGAGCTTTGATTCCAAGGAAGAAGCCCAGGCCGAGAATATCCGCAAGATGATCCTGGCCATGGCCGATGATATCCGGGTTATTCTGGTCAAGCTGGCTGACAGGCTGCATAACATGAAGACACTGGAGTTCCAGAGCACGGTCAAGCAGAAGGCCGTGGCCCAGGAAACCCTGGACATATACGCTCCACTGGCCAACCGGCTTGGCCTTTACCGCATCAAGATCCAGCTGGAGAACCTGAGCCTCAGATACATAAAGCCTGATGTATATTTTCAGATCCAGGAGGGGATTAAGAAGCAGAAATTCGTGGGAGAGCGCTATATCCAGAAGGTATGCGAAAATATTGAGGAGCTTCTCAAGAAAAACTCCATTGAGGGAAGGGTTTCAGGCAGGCTCAAGGATATCTACAGCATCTACCACAAAATGGTCCAGCAGGGGCTGACCCTGGATCAGGTATATGACATAATAGCCTTCAGGATCCTGGTGAATACGGTCAAGGACTGCTATGCTGTTCTGGGACTGGTTCACTCCATCTGGAAGCCGGTACCCGGCCGGTTCAAGGACTACATTTCCATGCCCAAGGCCAATATGTACCAGAGCCTGCATACTACAGTGATCGGCCCCGACGGGGAACGTATCGAGATCCAGATCCGTACCGAAGAGATGCACAGGATGGCGGAATTCGGTATTGCTTCTCACTGGCGCTACAAGGAAGACGGCAGAAACAGATTCAAGGACAAGGATGCAGAGCGTTTCGCCTGGCTCAGGCAGATTCTGGACTGGCAGGAAGAACTCAAGGACCCAAGAGAATTCATGGCTTCCCTGCGCTTTGATCTTTTTGAGGATGAAGTCTACGTGTTCACTCCCAGGGGAGAAGTCAAGGAATTGCCTGAAGGAGCCACGCCCATAGATTTTGCCTACATGATCCACACCGAGGTTGGTGATCGCTGCGCCGGGGCCAAGGTCAACGGCCGGCTTGTGCCGTTGAGCACCAGGCTCAAGAACGGGGATACCGTGGAGATCATAACTGATCCCCATCGTCACCCCAGCCGGGACTGGCTCAGGCTGGTCAAGACAGCCAAGGCCCGTACCAGGATCAAGCAGTGGATCCGCAACGAGGAGCGTCAGCAGAGTATAGCCCTGGCCAGGGAAGTTCTGGAAAAAGAGGGGCGGAAGTTGGGGATCAATATCAACCAGGCCCTCAAGCAGAACCTGCTCCAGGAAGTGGCAAAGGAATTATCCTACAAGTCAGTGGACGATCTGCTGTCCGCAGTGGGTTATGCCCGGATCACTCCCAGGCAGGTCCTGAACCGCCTCCTGCCCAGGGATGATGACCAGCAGGAAAAGCCCGGAACAGGCGAGCTTCCGGAAAAAGCAGAGGAAAAGCCCGGGCCGGTAGCCAAAAAGGAAGGGGTTCAGATTAAAGGGGTTGGAGATGTCCTGGTCCGTTTTGCCAAGTGCTGCAATCCATTGCCCGGGGATCCCATCGTGGGCTACATCAGCCGGGGTCGGGGGGTGACCATTCATACCACCGACTGCCCCAATACTCAGGAAATGGAGCCTGAACGCAAGCTTGAGGTCTTCTGGTCAGGAGAGACCGACAAGGCTTTTCCGGCCAAGATCAAGATTATCTGCCAGAACAGGAAAGGCGTTCTGGCCAAGATCAGCGGACTTCTGACCAAGGAGGACGTAAATATTGATTCCGGCGTGTTCAAGTCCAATGTGGACGGGAAGACTGAACTCACTTTTACGGTCATGGTCCAGGATTCAGCTCATCTATACCGGACCATTGAAAAGATGCGCAAGCTTTCAGAAGTAAGTGAGGTGGTGCGCGTTGCCGAATAAAAAAAGGCCGTCCGGATAGATATCCGGGCGGCCTTTAAAGCGGTAAACATTCATATGCCGGTTTTCAGGTGCACAGAGCCGGATCAGACTCTCTTGATTTCAAAGTTAAGGTCTTCACCTGCCAGGGGATGGTTGGCGTCCAGGGTTACGGAGCCTTCCTTGACATCAACAATAACCGCAGGGAACTCCTGGCCTTCGGGGTGCCTGAGCATGAGCTGCTGGCCCACGCTCTGGGGGATTTCGTCAGGGAACTTATCCTTAGGCACATCAATGATCATTTCCTCGCGCCTTTCACCATAGGCCTCCTCCTTGGCAATGGTCACATTCCTGCTTTCTCCCGGATCCATGTCCCGCACAGCGTTTTCAATTCCGGGAATGACCTCACCCTTGCCCATGGTAAACTCCAGAGGTTCCTTGTCTTTTGAGGTGTCGAACACCGTACCGTCGTTGAGTTTGCCGGTGTAATGCACCTTGACCTGGGTTCCGTCTTCTACTTTGGACATCAATACTACTCCTTGTTTTTTTTGCTTTTTTCAGTGCCGGCTTATCAGGATTATTTTAATATTCCCTGAGTAATCAGGAATAAAAGCGGAAGCTGAAAAAAGACGTTTTTATTTCTTTTTTATTCGGACCTTTTGCACGATCTTTTCATAATAGACCTGCTTTTCTTCCAGGAAGACAGGTCTGTTACGCATCATGTTCATCTTGGTGATCATGAGGTTCAGCTTTTGAATCCTGCTGTAAGCCTCCTGTTCTTCTTTGCTGTTCTGAAGAAGATCCCTGGCTGTGGAGATTTCCTTCTGCAGCTGAACTTCCGGAGGAGCATAGCCAGCATTTTTCAAAATCTTATAAGCAATGCGCAGCTCAGCCGGGATGTGGGAATCATCCTTGAGTTCAAGAGGCTTGCCCCGGCCGGGAAGATTGTCCAGTTCGCCCTTTTGCAAGGCCTCCAGGATCAATTCCTCAGCTCTTTTGGAAAAAAAATCCACTTTTCTAACCCTTGATGCAGATTAACGGCTTCAATCTGGCCACTCTTCTGGCAAGGCCGCTGTTGTGGCTCACATCCACTACCCGGTCCACTTCCTTGTAGGCCTCAGGTGCTTCTTCAGCCAACCCCTTGAAGCTATGACCCCTAATCTCGATATTCATTTTTTGCAACCGGTCAATGACCTGGCGCCCGGGATATTTTTTGATGGCCTGTTTCCTGCTCATCACCCTCCCTGCTCCGTGGCAGGCAGAGCCTAGGCTTGAGCGCATGCCTTCACTGGTGCCGGCAAGGATATAGGAGGAGGTTCCCATGCTTCCCCCCACGAGCACAGGCTGTCCAACACCGCGATAAGCCGGAGGAAGATCCTGTTGTCCCGGGCCAAAAGCCCTGGTAGCTCCTTTGCGATGCACGAACAGGGTGGTGTTTCGGCCGTTAAGGGAATGCTTTTCCTCCCTGCAGGTGTTGTGGCAGACATCGTACAGCAGGGGCATTCTTGCATCAGGAAACACGCCGGAAAAGGTCTCCCGCGCCAGATGGGTCAAAATCTGACGGTTGGCCAAGGCGCAATTGATGGCCGCCCGCATGGCCCCCAGATAGCTCTGTCCCGTAGAAGACAGGATAGGGGCGCAGGCCAGGTCACGGTCAGGAAGATGTATTTTTTGGCTGGCCGATTCATCCACCATGAGGCGGATATATTCCGTGGCCACCTGGTGTCCCAGCCCCCTGGAACCGCAGTGGATGCTGATCACTGCATCGCCTTTGCGCAGACCGAATGCCTCGGCTGCCTCAGGATCGTAGATTTCCCGCACTGCCTGCACTTCCAGGTAATGATTTCCTGAGCCCAGGGTGCCCACCTCCCGGTCCAGACGCTGTCTTGCCCTGGAGCTTACCGCCTGCGGGTCAGCTCCGGAAGCTGTGCCTCCCTCTTCAGCTTTTTCCAGGTCTGATTTTTCTCCGAAGCCTTTGCTTACGGCCCAGAGAGCGCCCTGGGACAGCATGCGGTCCATTTCCTTGTCCGAGATCTTAAGTCCCTTTTTGGTGCCCATGCCTGCGGGAATGTTCTGATATAAAAGATCAGCCAGAAGCTTTTTCTGAGCAGCAACCTTTTCTTCAGTAATCCCTGTGAGTATGGTCCGCACCCCGCAGGCAATATCAAAGCCCACTCCTCCTGCTGAGACCACTCCTCCCTTACGGGGATCAAAGGCTCCGACCCCGCCTATGGGAAAACCATAACCCAGATGAGCGTCAGGCATGGCCATGGCACCCATGACTATTCCGGGCAATGTAGCCACGTTGGAAAGCTGCCGGAAGACATCGTCCTCCATTTGAGCCATAAGCTCCTCATCAGCGAAGATCAGGGCAGGGACCCGCATGGGACCCTGGGCGTCCAGCCTGTAGATGTACGGAGCGATTTTATATGGAGTGTATCTGCTCATGGTTTCCTGAATCTCCGGCCGGCCCGGGATTGTTTGAAGAAATTTATTAAACTAGGAATTTAAGTACCGGTACAGGTGTTGTCAAATTTCACACATCAACTATGCACTGGGCTTTGAAGAGACCTCCATGGTCCGGAAAGACTTTCAGGCCGCTGAAACTTGCCCCCTTGACCTCCACTGCAGGAGAGTGTCTGGTACTTTCCAGGGGCTCTCCATAAATTTCAGCCTTAAGGCCATGATCGTCAAGCTGTACTTCCAGGTGAGAATAGACAAAGCCTTCACCAGAGATAAGATATATCAGTTCGTTGATGAAGTCGTAAAAAAGCATTTCCAGGTCCGATCCACGGCACTTAACGGTTCTGGTAGTTTTCCTCTCAATGGAGTCCGGATCGCAGACTACGGCCATAAGGGCTATGCCTGCCTGGGCAAAGGCCAGTTCAGGGGAGGGGCCCACTCCCTGGATGCCGATGTCTGCTTTGTGTTCCAGATGTTTCCAGTAGGTATCTTTCATGTCCTGCCTGAAAAGTTTGGTTTAAAGACTCTGGACAGCGTTTCGGATTTAATACCATAACCATCTGTTCGCTGCCTGGCAAAGAAAAAATGAGGTGCAGCATCCGGGCAGACAATGCTGCAGTCGGTCTGAGAGCGCAACAGACTGGAGAGTTTAAAGGCTATTAATTGACTTGTGCAGGTCCCCCTGATACTTGGACTCTTCAAGCCGGGATAGCTCAGCTGGCAGAGCAGCTGATTCGTAATCATCAGGCCGAGGGTTCAAGTCCCTTTCCCGGCTCCAGTAAAATCAATATGTTAATATAATCAATAAAATTATATTTAAGTAAAGCTAAAGCTAAGAACACCAAAAGAACACCGAAAAATAACCCAGCCCTATTATTCATCATTGTTCCATCATATTCACTCCCACGTCATCAGATCTAAAAAATTAGAGCATTATTTTAATTGGCAAAAGGCAAGTTTTTCTTGACATAACTCTTTGTTTTTGCTAGACATAATTTGCCGCCGCAATGTTTTTTGACCAAACCTCATGGGGGGAAATTTGCCGCGCACTTGATTAATTGCCACCCTCACAAAATTTCGCAACTTTTTGAATTTAAGGTCAACTTTTGGTAACTTATGGACAACTTTTAAATACAAAAGTGGAGGAAACTCCAATGATGAGAAATGAATTAAGGGATCTATCTCCTAGACATCACCAAATAGCCAGGCTTTTGGTTGGTGGACATACTCAGTCCGAAATTGGCCGCATTCTGGGAATGCACAAGAGCTCAGTTTCCAGGCTGGTTAAAGAACCGCTGGTTGCCAGAGAGATATCAAGACTTCAGGAAATGGCAGATGTAAATTCTACTGCATGTGTCCCAGGAATCCCTGAAAAACTCTGTAAGGGTGCACACAAAGCCCTTGAGGTGCTTCAGGATATATTGAATGATGAAAGAAATGAACCAGAAATGGTCAAGATAAAGGCAAATGTTGGACTAGAAATTCTCAGTCGGGCCGGATATGGGCCTAAGAAGAGCCTGGATATTCATCAAGGCGCATCAGCGCCGCTTATGACCTCAGAAGCCATTGAAGATTTAAAGCGCCGGGCTAGAGAAATATTGCCGTCTAGTGCCTTTTCTAATGCTGAATAAACCTTTTTATTTAAACTATATTAAGAGGTTATTTTATGAAAAAACTACTTAGTATATTATTTATTACTGCCTTTATGATTGTTTTATCTTCAAATGTTTATTCTGTTGAGAAAAGAAAATATGGAGAAGTATGGCAATATCTTGATGATATTTCTAAAATTTCATATATTAGGGGTTTTAGTGATGGACTTGGAGTGGGTATACTGAAAACAACTGAAGAATTTTTTTCAAAAGATAAGATGCTTGAAAAATATTATATTATAAAAAATAAATATGAAATTATGAATAAAAATTCTCACGACAATGTTGATATCAAAAATAACATGGACTATCTATATAATGATCCAGCAAATGTTTATCTACCTTTCTCTTTAATATATGAATTTTCTATTAAAAGGCTTGAGGGTAAAGATATTTATAACGAGTTAATAGAAAAAAGAAGAACTGTATTATACCTTTATGACACACTTCAATAGAATGTTGTTGTTCATGCTTGATCTGACACAAACCCTTTTGTTGGGTAAGCCTCGTAAGTTTAGTTCAGCTATTTTTTCCTGACAAGAGATTTTACCTATTGTAATCGATAACTTTGCACGATCTGTCAGATTAGGACTTTTCCAACATTTTACTATATCTCAATCCCCCGGGGCTTAATCTTTTCATTGACCACTTCAACCTCATCAATCAACCATTTGCCTTCAATCATAATCAGACGATAGATCTCGTCATGTTCAACAGCACTTTCACCTTTTTCTGCCAATTTTCCGGATATAACATGCAATAACAATCATTTACGCCTTCAATCTTTGTGAGACCCCACCTTCTATTTTGTAGCCGAATACCGCCAGGATCTGTTCCTGCTCAGGAGTGGGGTCTTCGATCATCCGGACAGGTTCCTTTTTACCAGCATGCCAACAAAGACAGCTGCGAAGACAGCGCATTTGACCCATGGCCGTATCAATGCTCATCTGAAGTCCGGATCTTTTCAGCCATAGCCTGATCAGACGAAGATAAACCAGGGCTATGATACAGCAAAGTATGTGACAGCGGATTTTGGAATCGGTCCAGTGCCATATGGGGCGAAGGTTGCCGAATTCCCCGGACTTGCTCTGGCGAAACACATCTTCCACCTGATAGCGGTCCAGGCTGGCCATGACTATCTCTTCCGTACTCCAGTCGTGCTTGCTGGTTATGATGATGTTCCGGCCAAACCTGGAGATATATTTGGCTATCCGGTAATAATTCTTGCCAAACTTCATCTGCAACTTGCCATCTATGAGTGGAAGTTCAAGGTCGTAGAGGTTTTTGGGCAGATGAATATGTTCGCAGTAATCATCATAGCGCTTTTTCACCTGGGCAGCACTATTCCAGTGAGTCTTTTCAGCCCGGACATGGGTGCGGGCTTCAAAAAGAAAATCCTGGAGCTTCTTGGGCTTTTTTTCAAACGAGTATCTTTGCTTGGCCGCGGTACGGGGGTTGTAGGTAACCACCACAGTTCTCTCTTTGCCCCAGTATTCTCCAGTTGTCCGCCAGCCCAGAACCTGGTCATCTGTTTTGCCCTGCTCAGCCAGCTTTTTATTCTTAGGGATATCCACAGGGACAAAAAAGCTCAGATCTTTTTGGGCCAACTCTTCAGCAAAGTATGTTGAATAGGTGGTCACAAAATCCAGATCTGATTTTTGATCAATGCTTTCAAAGTTGTCCTGGGAGTTCATCCCCTTGTCCATGACAATGATCAACTGCCTGCTCCTGAGATTCATCTCATTCAGGGCGGTATGAATCTCGATAATCAGCCTGTTAAAGAGCTTGGAATCATGACAGTTACCCTCGTACTCCCGGTAAAACAAAGGCAGCTCAGATTCCCTGGATACCAGAAGGGCCAGGCCGATCTGGCGGAGCCAGTCCTTGCCTTCCTTGTTTTTTCCGGTCATGGCCAGTTCTGAACCGGTCCTTTTATCCATGTACGTATAGTAATTGGTTGTATCAAAGAGCAGACAGTCCGTATCTATGGACTCGATCTCGCTGATTTTCTTAAATAAGGCAGAAGCGATCTTTTCTATTTCTTCCTTGCTGACCTGATCCCATTTCTTCCAGTAGCTTTTTGAATCAAGAGCCTTAATGTCCACCGGGCGTACCTGGTGAAATGCAAGTTCCTTATACCACCCGGGAAGTCCTGACTTGGACTTTGGCTCAATCATCCGGTTGAAGGCGGCGTACAGAAAATACTCACCAATGCTTGGCCCCTTGCCCTCCTTCTGGACAATGGAGTCAATGATATCAACTATCCCGACTTTTTTTTCCACCAGATTGGCCATGAACAATGAGCCGTATTCCTGGCTTTTGATCTTTGCAAGATCACCTTCACTTTTTCCCAAGGCCATGCTCAGGATTCTTTCCACAGAACCAAGATAGACCTGATTGACCACCTTGGATTTGCCGTTAACCCTGGCGGTCTCCCTGACATAGTAGTAGGGTCTGCCCTTTTTCATTTTTTTATGCAGGTGTGCCATGCCCTGCAAAATATCAATAGGGTCTCACAATGTCAAGCATAAACCTGAAAATATCCACCAGGAAATGAAATTATGGGCATTGCAAATATGGTCAGTAGGGTCACACGTCTTGCAGTCTGGTTAATATGCCGATTATATTGACAAAGAACAGTGCTAAGGCCTAAAAAAGGTGAAAGTCCTGTTCAACTTTTCCAGCCACAGTTCTTATGGTTGCCATCATCAGTATGGTGGCCATGCCTTCGCTCACAATCTGACCTTTGATCTCACTATCCAGCCTTTCATACTGGATATCTCTTAGCTGCCTAGAAACATTTGCTGTCCAATCAGACTTGGATTTTCCTTTCCTGAAATCGTCGGTCACCACTTGGGTTACTTTGCTCATCTGCTCTGTGCCATAATACCGGTCAAAGATTTTGACTGGTTCAAGGATGCCTGATTCTTCAGCCCAGTCGGCATACAAAGAAGAAGTGAGGATAAGGAGCATTGTGAAGGTGGTTAGAATAATTTTGTGCATAGGCTGAACTCTTTGAGGTTACAGGTTCAATGTTTTGGCCTTCTTGAACTTGAAAATATAAAATGGAACACTGTCTATAAAAGGTCAAAAGTCTGGTGTTCTTGAATTATTTACATGTATAACTGGCAATTTCTTGTAAAAAGGATCGATTTTAGGTCAATTATTGAAATATATCGTAGCAGGTGCTTTTGATTATTTCAGTGGGGTTCGTAAAAGGCGAAGCGTCCGCTCGTGAAATATATTTTCTCTAAAAGTGATTACTGTCAGGGCCAAAATTTCTAGGAGCATGCGATTATTAAACAAAAAAACTAAATCAGTGTAGATTGCCTTGTATGTTATTCAGAGATTCCCCATTCAACTTTACAAGTTTTCATTGCTCTAGAGTATAATATTAAGAGCATAGGCGAAAAAGATAAAGATTCTTGAAGAGAATTCTTGGATTCATATTCAAGGATTAAACACACCTTTTTAAAAAGAGTGAATGTACATTGGCTTATATCAATATTATCCATAGATTTAAAGCTTAATATTAAACGGATCATTTCTATTTCATTTTTGTTGATATCGATAAACTCTTTACCTACTTCTAGAATATTTTTTCGGTAACGAGAATTTTGTAAACAAAATAAAGCTATAAAAGACCATATATGTAAATTATGAAGAGATTTAAATTGCTCAGCAGTCACTTTCTTGGAATCTTTTTTTATAATTCTATTTTTTCCTTTATCTGGACCAAGTAATTCTTCACTCATTAAATATGAAGCTAAACTGAATTGAGTTAAAAGGATTTCTGTCTTTGGCGGAAAATGCTTTGCACGCTCTATAAGCAACTTGATATAAACATTATTTGTATTTCCCCAATGAAGAATTCTACCGTTTAGTATATTTATTACTCTATTAAGCATAATTATTTGATTAAATTTTAAGAATTATAAACAATATATTTTTAAAATTTTAAAAACTATTTTTGTAGAGTAGACTATCTATATATAAATATATATTGTTTCAATTTTATTTATTATTCTAAAATTTAAATTGTTTTTCTTCGTATTGAATGAAAAAAATAACTCGATTGTGGATATTTTTTCAATGATATTCTAAAAAGTATAGGCCAATAAAAGAAGTTGGGTTATTTCAAAACGGAGCATCCCAAAAATCATCATCCATCTTTGAACGAGGCGTACTTGTTGAGAGCTTAGGCTCAGAAGCCCTGTCATCACCAGAATGATAATGTTCTGAATGTTGAGTCTTTGGTTCTAGAGCCTGAACCCTGCTGGCAACTACCTCAGTGGACCAGCGGTCATGACCCTCCTGGTCCTGCCATTTTCGAGTCTGAACCTTACCTTCAATCAAGACAAGTCTTCCCTTGCTCAAATAGTTGGCACAAAATTCTGCTTGTTTTCCAAAGACTACAACCCGGTGCCATTCTGTTCTCTCGATCTTAATGCCATCCTGTCCAGTGAAGGATTCATCTGTAGCTATGCTTAAGTTGGCAACAATGTTCCCGGTCTGAGCCTGAGAAACTTTTGGATCTTGGCCAAGTCTGCCGATAATAATTGCTTTGTTCATAAAAACACATCGGGATTATTTGTTATTACATTTTATCAAAACCTAACATTGCCAGTATAAAGAATATCAACCAAATTTCCATGTCCTATCCTTAAGACTTCACGTCGCCCTTCCTCGTCAATTGAGTGAGTAACTTCAATTTCATGTATGTATGCAACTATAGCAACGTTATATGATCCATATCGTTGGTGTCCAAATTTTCGGAAAATTTCAGGATGTTTCTCAAGGAAAGAATCGAAAAGATCTTTGTTTATAGTCAAGGCTAGCCGTAATGGGGTATCCCAAAAAAGAACTAAGTCACTAAATACCCCCTTTTCAACCCAAACCATATATTGACTCTGGTCGTATATCGAAACATCCACAACATGACCTACGAACAAAATTGGCCTGTCTTCTAGCCAAAGTTTCTCTAATTCAATTGTGAGTATTGGCTGAAGTCTGGACCTTTTCCCCTTAATTAAGGAATCTTGCCAACCATCAATAGCACCTGTTCTAGCAACCATCTGTGCGAGAGCTGCTTTGGTTTCTAACTCAAATCTTGCAAATTCAGCTTCTTCAGCTTTACGTTCTGCCCGTTCTGACATGAAAGAATTGACAAAATAACCCCCAACGGCAATGGCTACAATTATCCATATGAAAGTTTTCATTTGCTGGCAGACCTTATCCGATGAGTTGTTGATTTGTTTCTTATTTTGTGTGTTTTTTTGTAGCCAATTCACAGATCATGACAAGATAAGCACCAGCTAAAAACAAATTTTTGAAAAATGAATCAAACTTTCCTATGCCAAAAGAACCAACATTAAAATCAGTTTTGATGTCCGTTCTAACATCATTATTATAATATTGATTAAAAATACCCATCACAATTGGGTTGTTAGCACCATATCCCTTCATTTCCACATCAGCAGTAATAGCACTGATGAACCATTCAGCTCTTATTTCATCCAAACTTACTTTTTTATAAAGATGTCTTGTAGGGAAAGCATGTGCATTTAATTGTGTTAACATGCCTAAATAAAATATTGTCTCAAGATAATTTCTATACTTATTTACGATTTCAAAATTATTAACATTATAGTCTTTAGCGATTCTATTAAAGCCTAAAATATAATGAATCCCTTCACTTCGGTTGTAAGTATGTCCATTTGTTACTATTTGTAGATAATCTTCTGCTATTTCTCCTAGGTAGTTAAATAAGCCTTTGTTAATATCGCTTGTTTTATTTAAATGTTCCTCTATTTGATTTTTTTCAACAAATGTGGTTGCAATCTTTATCCATTTTTTTTGCATTTTATTATATTTCTTATCAAACTTTAATACATCATCCTTTTCTTCTGTTGTGAATTCTTTATCTTGAGTAGCATAAGCATTTTTTGGAGCATAAATATGTTCTTTTACTGGACCTAAAGATTCAGATTCGAAATGAGTATAAAGGTCGCTAAAGATATTAAACCATTCTTCTTGATTTGCTGGTACATCTACTATTCTGCTTTTTTGCTTATTGAGAATTTCTGGATGTTGACTGATTTTTTTACACAGATAGGTTAGAGTAGGTAATATTGATATTGTGGATGCTGGAAGATAACCCCCACGCACAAATATTCCTCCACCTGAGCTTATCATAAATCTATAAGCAGTTTTTAGTTGGTTTTCGCTAATGTTATAATCGCTAATGACTTCTGATAAATATGGATCATTCATAACTAACTTAAATAAATCGTTGTCAATATCTTCAAGGGATTCTTTATTATTTGTAGTCTGGAGTACGCGATAATACCTTCTCATTAATCTGTTTAACTTAAAGCTCTTTATAACTAGCCTAATAAAAGCAAGAATTTTATTTCGCGATGCTCTACTTTGGGGCATAAAATCCTATCCCTTTTCGTGCAGTAACGGTTTGCTTCATTGCATATTCTTTTCAATTAGTTACCTTTATGGATTCAGACATGTCCATACCATACAAACCTCATTCGCATCTACTCTTTTTCTTTGCCAAGAGGCCTATGGTTCCAGTGAAAGTGACATGTACCACCTTGCCCTGCAAAGCCCAGCGAGGGCTGGCAGAAGCAGCAATGCTAGAAGACTGGTCAAGAAGACACAGGCATGGGATTATCATAAACCAATGGTTCTATAAAGCTCAGGATGATTATTTTTAGAGAGTCGTTATGCGTCAGCGTCCTTGAACACATACACCTTTAATGTAGCCACTCTGTTTAAGGCATATCGAACCTGGGCCACACTCAGTATCAAAGCTGCAAGTATTGCCTGCGGTTCTGTTCATGTCTAGGGGATCACGGACGGGGCGACGATCATAAGTATTACCTGGATTCATTCCACCAGCACAGAAACCATAGATTTGACCGGAAGCTTTGATACATTTACTGCCAACTGCGCAATCAGTATCAAAAGAACAAGCAAGTGTAATTGCTGGCAAAAAAAGGAGAACTAAAACTATCGCTATAAATTTTTTCATTGTAAAATCTCCATGCCTTCGGCGTTTAAGTGCAAACACGTAATAAAAAACTAACTTGCGCTTCCTACATTCCAATTGTGAATATTCAGAGATATAATTTGATGCTTAGTTCAATTTTGCAGGAGGTGCTTTGATTTTCATTTTTTCTGGTATAACCCATGCATAAACGCATTCCAACCGCAAAATCCAAAACTATATTCATTTCCTTGACTAAATATTACATTTGCTTCATCATTATAAAATTCAATGCTGTAATTAAAATCATCTTCAGAGATATAAATCTTATTGTTATGAAATGGAAATCGACCTTTAACATGACATATATGATAAAATTCTCCACAAAATGTTGATATTTCAATATCTGCAACATCATTGCTAATTGAAACTTCCATTTCTCCTATGCAATATTCAGGATATTGAACGTACTCATATACCCCATCATACTGACTAGCATAAATATTAGTATAAACAACTAAAGAGATAATAAGAAAAAGAATTAATTTGAGAATGTTCATTTTTTTGAATCAAACAAAACTAATTCGGCGAGACTATTAACTGATTCAGGATCAACCAATTTCATTCGTTCATAAACATCATAAGCTTCAGCTTCTTTACCAAGACTTTTGTAGCTCCAGAATAAATTATGCAGCAGATCAAGATTGTTTGGATTTATATTTAAGCCTGCCTTAAAGACTTCAATAGATTTTTCATATTCTCCAATATCAGCGTAAGCTATTCCTAAGTTGTTTAAAACGTCAGTATTGTAACCATCATAACGCAAAGCTGTGGTAAAACACTTGATCGCATATTCATAATTTCCATATGCCAACATATATAATAAGCCTAGCCTGTTCCAGGCTGGTATATTAGCATTGTCTATTTCTATAGCTTTGCCATAGCAAGGCTTTGATTCATCGTATTGTTCTAAGAGCTCATAAGATACCGCTAAATAATACCAAGCATTAGAGTATTCTGGCTCAAACTCAACAACCTTTTTAAATGCATCGATTGCATCTGCATGACGTCCCAAAATTCCACATACCCGCCCATAATTAAACAAAACCTCTAATTCTTGATTATTGATAGATAGGCTAGTTGAGTATGCTTTGAAGGCATCCTCAAATTTGCCAATCTTATCATAAGCAAGTCCAAGCGCATAGAATGCCCTGTAGTCATTTGGGAAATCCTTTGACCACTTCACGCTGTGATTCAACAATCCATCCCAGTCGTTATCCTGAACATAAATTATGGCTTTATCGAATCTTTCTTTTTCGTAATTGTTCATGATTGATTTGGCATTTTGATATTTGTAGCTTTTTTAAAATAAATGTTAAATCAAAGTGTAAATTGAAATTTTCAATATCATGTTATTTAATAATCATTATCAAACATCATTAAAATTGGAGTTATAATCGGCAATATTATTGAAGGAACTATTATTCCAAAAAAAGGGAAGCCCAAAAATATTGTTTTGAATGGATAGGTTTGCCACATTCCCGTTAATAGGAAATATGAAGTTTCTCCGATCTCTAAAGTTGGTGGTTCTTCATAAAAAAAGAGCATAACCACTAGCACACCAGTGATTCCAGCAAGTGTATGAGAGGCACATGAAAACCAGTTTACACCATATAGCTTGATTATAACGTATCTCAGTAAAGCTGGAATGCCAATAATTATTCCACTGATTATTCCTATCATAAAGGGTAAAAATATTATTATCCATATCCAGCTTACAAAAAATATTAATGAAAAAATTAGTACACTATAATATATTGTGTATATTGTTAATAAAATCCACAATATCATTGTAAATGGAAAAAGTAAGTATTTAAAGTTGATATTATTTCTTAGAATATTATTATTTTTATTCATATTAAAGCAAGCTCCCATGGCAAAAAGAGTACCGATAAGCGATACTGATAAGACCTCATGAAAAGTTATTGGCGGATTTTCTAAATAACTGTATGAGTATATTGCGAAAAGTGCCATTAATATATATAATATAGTCATTACGATAGAAATATTGAAATGATATTTTGGTACAATCATCGCGCCACACCAAACAAAAAAATAGGCGCTTGCACCAGAAGCAATAATGATAAACAAATGTTCAATGTAGGAAGAATTGAACGCTAAACTAATTATATGGCTTACTAATATTATGCCTAAGTATATAATATTAAAAGCTATTAATGAAACAGGCAGGAATATTACCCAACGGATAAAGTTTAATGGCTTCATCGTTGCTACTTGATATTTTTTGGGGTTAATATTTACTTTAAAAGATTAATCAACACTTAAACCAAGATGCTCGGTCTCCAAGTTCAAGAAATGATGCCAGATCCATTTTGTTGATTTGACTTGAAAAACTCAGAGCAGAGATACGTCCGGTAATAAAGCTGGAAATGGATACAATAGCCTAAACGGCATACTAAATCAGAGTGAATATAAGAATGAATGGCTATTCCACAGAAATGAAGAGGCACGCAGATAATATGGGCTGGATACATTAATAACCCGCTCGTTATCCAGGGACCATGTTGAAATCTTATCAAAGACAAGCAGCTTTTATCAAATTAGGTTTCCAAACTTAATATGCCAAGCATTTTATTAAAGATCAACCAGAATTTAGTGTTATTTATAAAAAATATTGGAAAGTTGGTTAAGACTGGTATGAGGTTGTCCTTTGAGTATCCTGCTCGATTGATGGTTTTCCCTTAACCCCATCAACAGGGAGAACCTCTTATTTTTCAAGAGGAAATGTCAGATCAAATCGAAACTATCTCAAATAATTTCATTTTGTCGATAGAATAAAAAATTTGACTAATCAACTGATTTTGGGAGCAGAAAACGGAAAGTATCCATGGAAGTGATATGCATTTCCAAATAATTTAAGGAACACTCTCCTGAGTTTTGGGTTTTTGTCAAAATTTTGTTCCAAGGTATCTTAAATATTCCAACCATCCCATAGTACATCACATTTATAATCTATCTGCCCACCACGTTAGTTAAGTATCCACATGTTCAGACGAATTTAACGAATTTACGAATTAAAACATATGTGCTCAATATTTCGTTATTTAGTTTAATTCGTGCATAACTGTATCTTCAAAATCATTGCCTTGAGTAAATCTTTGTCGGCCTGCCTTTGCCGTCATGGGCTGATTGGATTTCCTCTTTGATCTGGCCGGTTTCAACAAGAGCTTGTAAGGCCTCCTGGATCTTTCCAGCCGGGGTATTCCTTTGAAAAACATCGTTGTTAATTTCTGTTGCGGTCATGGGTCCGGTCTGTAATGCCTCAAGGATCTTGGTTTGAACCTGGTCAATTATTAACTCATCTCCCAAAATAAGCCTCACAGCGTCCACACTTTGCCCTAAGTAATACATAGCGGCCTTTATGCCTTTTTCCATGCCAAGTGCATCTAAAAGGGCTCGGGGTTTTTGCCCTTGGCTAAATCGATCTAAACATTCCAGGGCCCCCGCTAATCTCAGGGCATACCCGTAAGCCTTTGGCAAAAAGCCTCTGATCTCTCGGGGCAACTTGTTTTTGATCTGGTCAAGATTGTTTCTCCACTCAAAAAACAATTCCTGGGCCCCACGCTCAAGCCAAATAAAAAGAGGTTCCTCTTGTCGGTCTGCCCACTCAAACGCCGCTTGCAAGGTCTTTTCCCAAGGTTCCCGGTCTGCTTCTGTCCATCCAATCGCTGTGAGGGGGTGGTGTTCTGGGGGATTGTAGGTAAAAAGAGCTCTGTAAATAGTTCCGTCAGCTAAATACTGGCCTTCATAGCCTCCGAAAACTCGCTTAAATATTTCTGGCTGGATTCCACCGGCTATCTGTACTCTTGCCCCTGTAATCAAAATTGTCTTCTCAGCCCTGACAATTCTTGCTGGTTGTCCATCGTGAAGGTTTAGCCAAGCTTCCCGGTCTGTTCCGCCCCGGGCCTTATATTGGTTTTGGCCTGTAATTAGACTGCTGGCCTCATTAAGCAGGGCAATCAATCCGCCGGTAGGGTGTTGTTCAAGATCTGATCTCACGCCCTCAAGAGTTAGGTCCGTGCAATAATATCCCCTGGGCAATTCTGGGGACTTCCCTCGTTCCTTTTTTGGACTTGCTTGCCATTCTTCAAGGGCCCTCTTATATCTGTCATGGGCTTGTTTCTGGATATTCTTAAGCACATCAGCCAAAAGCCACATAGGAGCCGTTTTACCCTCGCCGCTTTCTCTAACGTCAATAATCCACAAGATAACCGGCTCATTCCATCCGATCTTTGGCCTTATCCATATTGTCCGCCCCAAAGCCGCCGCAATAAAAGCAAGTGCCAGTCCTGGAATCGGGTTTGCATCGCTTGCCGTACTTCTTGCCAAAGCCTTAAAGCAATTTGCAATAGTTTCTGGTAAGATCTCCCAGGGGTAAGGGGTCCGGGGAAATAACTCTCGGGCAAAAATCCAGGCTTGCTTTTCCGCTGGCTTTTCTGGTCCTTTAATTGGACCATCAATCAGCTTATGTTTTGTATAACCTTGATTTTTTAGATCCTGGGCTGCTGCTGAAAAATTTCCATTATGCTCAAGCAGGGCAAAAACAGAAAAAGGGCTGTACGCTTTTTCCGGTTCAAAGGGTGCTGCGTTGCTACTGAAAACATAAAACAGCTTTCCATCAATGATACTTGCTGAACCGCCCCGCTCTTTTCCAGGTCTTGTCCAATGCTCAAAGTTACCATTTGCCCGCTCTGATCTCCAGCCCGCCCTTTCAAGCAGGTCCCTGGGGATTTCGTTTTTTTCGTTATATATATCCCCTGGGCGTTCGCCGTCTGGTTCTGTTGAATAGTCCCGGGGTTCTCTAACTGGCTTAACCCACTTGTTTAAAGCCTTGGCTGCATTATAAAGGATCTGTCTTTCTCGTAAGGTGATTTCTGGCAGGGCTAAAAAACTATGTCCATTTATAACCTGATACCCTGGGGTTGGGGCCGCTAGGAAATATCCTCCTTCCCCCCTGGTTTCGATCAGGCAGGGATAAACATAAAAGCAGTCTTTTTCCTCTTGGGCCTCAAGATTGCTGCCCAAATATTCATGAACCCCAGGACCATCAACCTTGATTCTATCATGGGCAAGCTTTTGGTTTCCTGGGATCTCCAGCTCAGGGCATCGGTAAACACAATGCAGGCCGCCTGATTGTGTTTCTTGGATTAACAGTTTGTTGGTAAGGCCTGGGGCTTCACTTTCAACAATCTGTTGCCAAGCTTCAAACCAAATAGCATTAAGATCAAAATCTATAGCTTCCAGGTGGCCGGATACCTTGCCGCTGATCAGGGCAACTCCTGAAAACTCCATTTTTGTTAGCTGCCCTGGGGTTAGCGGGTTGGTCTGCAGGTGTTTCCAGGCCTCCAATGGTCTTTTTGTCTTGGGGTCTACGGGAAGGACAGATAAACCCTTTTCCGCCATCTCTACAGCCTGAAGATTTATTTCTTGACTTATATTAGAAAAATCTTTATATTTTAGTTGCTTGCTAATGTTCCCATCGCCGCAAGTTTTCTGCCCGGCCCCGCCAAGGTCGGGCTTTTCTTTTGTAATCATAATTATTCCTCGCTTTCTTTTTCAGTAATTATTCGCTCCTGTATCCACTCAATTAAGGAATCAACAGAAGAAGGCCATTTGATCGCTGAACATTGGGCAAAGGGAGCATTAAGAAGAATTTGAATTTGGTTAGACCCTGCTCTGTAAGGAATTGGAATCCAGGTTCTGCTTGGTTGCTCGATTTCCCAGATAGGTTTAAAGTTGGTCATCTTATTACCTAGTCCGTTTATTTAGCCATTCAATCAAAGGCTTTTTGCGGATCGCCGGAAACTTGCCAATATAGAACAAATGATTTTTCAGGTCCGGGTCCGGATTTTGGCCCGTGCAAAGGTTTCGCATGTAACCACCAGAATATGGAAAGCCAGGTAACTTTCGCTTATCCAGATCTCTGAATTGCAGTGGGTCCGGCCATTCGCGGCTGATTTCGGCCCAAGGTGTGGAAAAGTTCGTTTGCATTTTTTACCCCCCAAATAAGGTTTTGGCTTGTTCGAATAAATGAACATGCCTTTAAAACCTTTGGTCAAATTTGACGTTTTGACCGGCTGTTTTTGACTGGCTTAAACTTATGATTCTGAAATTATTGAATTAAGTTTTTAAGAAATAAACTAAAAAAGGCCGCATCTTTTGACACGGCCTTGAAAGGTAATGGTTATACGGTGGGGTTTAAGTGAGGTTATCTATATTTATCCTCGTCTAAATCGCCTGCTGGATCATAAACAATTTTAGCGCCCATAACGTCTTTTAGTTCTGCTTCTCTTTGTCTCCATTCGCTTTGGCTCTCCCAGGCTTTTTCATCATCGGTGCTGGTATCAGCCATTTTAATATAAAAAGCGCAAGCATAACCATATTTTTGTTGATAGTATTTAATCGATTGGCCTTTGATGTTTGGAAACAGGCTGTTAATGTGTTCCTTTAATCTTCTGATATTTTCTTTCTTTTTGGTGATTTCAGGAATCCGAACGTTCCCCCTTTTAGTTGCAAATAGTTCAAACAATTGTTTTAATTTTGGTTTGCTCTCAAAGCCTAGGTCTTTCATTGTCCAGGGTGCCATCCCGCCGGGGTGTGTTATTTCAATACGTTGATCATTCACAATTCTAACATGAATATCTGCCCAAGTAGTTCCTTCAGACACATCTATTGAAAAAGGCTTCTGTTTTTCCGGTTTAACGTCAACATGCGCTGCCTGCTCCTGTTCCTTTTCCTTTACCGTTGTTGACGCTGGTGTCATGAAATTTTGCTTCTCGTAGTCCTCAACATCTTGAATCAAATAGATTGATCTGACTAAATACATGCATAACTGTCGAAATGGGCAACGCCCAAAAAGAGGATAAACAGGCTTGCGATTAATTCTATCATAATCAACATCGAATCTGAGTTTAAAGCTGATTGTTCCATAAACAAATCTTTCTCCTGTAGCTGCATCATGAACTGGAAGACCTTTTTTAACAGCATTCAATAATTCAAATTCAGCCACACCCCATCTTTGCAGTATTTCCGAGCCTGTTATACATTTTTTCTTCATGCCTGCGATCTCCTGCAATCGCCCCCTGGAAGTTTTATCCCGGACCAGCCCGCCCAGGAAAGCGGGTTTTCGGTGCGTCCACCTAGGACCGGGAAATATCAAAAAATTGACTTACTGATTCGCCGCCAAGGATAACACTTTTCCTTTCTTCTTTTTTGGCAGTCCAACATTGATCTTTTTAAGACCCTGGACGGCATCTTTCAGGGCTTTATTGTTCAAGTGCGCATATCGTTCCGTCAATCTAATGTCTGAATGCCCCAGCAGCTCTTTTACTTCATAAATACTCGTGCCCGCTTCAATTAGCCAACTTGCGAAACTGTGCCGCAATCCGTGAAAGGTCAACATGTGTTTTCTTTCGGTGACTCCTTCATTCAATTTCAGGTCATCAACTGTGCGGTCAAAGGTATGGGAGGGTGATATTTTCTTTTCGCCGTTTTTGCCCGGGAATATCAGCTGGTGTTTTTCACCTGGAATCCGCCGCTTGAACATATCTTTAAGGACTTCATTCATGGGAATGATTCTGTCGGTCTTGCCTTTGGTATCCAGGACAAATATTTTTTCATTTTCAAGGTCAATGTCGTTCCAGGTCAGGCCCGCTACTTCACCAAAGCGCAAGCCACCGTAAAGACTGACCAGCGCCATATCGTGAACGTCAATGGATCTTTCCAGCAGGGCAGGGAAAAGTTTTTCTGCTTCCTGATCAGTCAGATATCTTTTAACCTTGTTATCAAACTTTGGAATCATCTTTGACTTTCGGCTGATCTTTGGGATAATCCCGGAATAAAGACCATTATCAAGCGCAAAGTTATAGACCTGACGGACCACTGAAAGGGTATACTCAATGGATCTGTCAGCCTTGCCCTTGTCCTTCATTCTTTTCTTGATCTTCTGAAGATCCATTTTCTGAATGTCCTTCAGTGGTTTCTTGCCCAGGACTGGCTTAATCCAGTTTTTGTAAAGCATGCCTTCAGTTCGCCACGTGTTGGCTTTTTTGCCGGGATCATTTTCAAAGTATTTTTCCCAGGCTTCATTGAAGGTGACTGCTTCTTTTTTCTGCTGTTCAAGTTCGGCCTGCTGCTGTTCAATCTTCAACTGTTCGCCAATCTTATCCAGTTCGGCTTTTTTTCTGATTTCTTCAAGTGAATTGGGACCGGTGCCTTTTTTCTTGCCCTGGACAATCGCTTCAACCATTGACAGGACATGATCCAGTTTCTGGCCTTCAGACTCCCAGCCAAAAGATTCATAAAGCCGCTTTCCCCCCAATGTATGCCGGTACTGATAAAAACGATCTTTCCGGTTTCCATATCTGCGAGTTTCGTGTTCCCTGTAACGCAAACCCTTGATCTGGTCGCCGTTAATCCTGACTTGATTCCATGTGTACTTCATAGCCCCCCCTGGCTTTTAAATGACACTTGAGAACACCAAAAGAGCACCATTTTTGAGGTTTTGAAAGGTGTTTTTATATGTTTGTAAGTGAAAGCAGGATAACCAAAAAGTCAATAAATGTCAATGGTTTTATGGAAAAAAATGAAGGTAGGTGATAAAAAAGATATCTGATTCGTAATCAGCAGGCCGTGGGTTCAAATCCCATTCCCGGCTCCAGAAATACCATCTAGACTTAACCATTTAAAGGCTGAGATATCCTTAAATATTTCTTAACCACTGATTCACAAGCGGCTTTAACCGTCACGGCTATATAAGATTTTTGATAATTCGTTTCTATTTGAAATCCAAACTCAGCTTGACATTTTGCAGCCATGAGAGCTTTTCAGGTGCTTTTGACCCCGTGTTTGACTTGGGCAGGGAGCCGAACTGGAGCTTCCGTGTCATCACGCCGGATCCTGGAACTCAGCAAAAAACATGCTGGCAGTCTACTGGAACTATTCGCAGTTATTGCATTTTATTTTAAACAGTCAGCCTGGCCCGACCCCGCGATCGGAAATCCCCCTTACTCCATGAGCTCAAACAATTCGCTTTGGGCGGCTTTCTTATCTAAAGTGAAAACGGTTTCGCAGCCGGCCATGCGTGCAGCCTCGGCAATGAGCAGATCCGGCAGATGGAAACTGTTGTCCGCAGCAGAGGATACCACCTTTTTCACCACCGGCCGGTTTTCAAATTCCAGGATGGGTAGGAGCAGAAGATCACTCAGCCAGCTCGAGAATCTTTTCCTTCATGGCCAGTCTGTCAGTCCAGTGCCGGGGGGTGCCGTCAAGAACGTAAGACGCCCCGGCCAGCTGACCGCAGACAGCCGCCGTGGTGTCTGCATCGTCTCCAAGATTGGCGGCCCGCAGGACTGCATCTCTGCATGAACCGGATCCGGCAAAACACCACAGGGCAGCTTCCAGGCTCTGGACCACGTATCCGGTTCCAAAAAGAGCCGACTCATCCTTTTCCAGGCATTCTGCCCTGGCAATGGCTGTAATTTTTCGGCTTCCCTGAAAATAGTCCCTGTCCGCCAGGAGTATTTCTTCTTTGCTCCGGCCTGCAAGAGCCCTTGACCATCATCCTGGCCAGAAGCCTGCAGGCATCGACACACTCCAGCGCTTTGTGGGTTGTTTTGGAGCTTTTCCGGCCATACGTTCAGCCTGATCAATGTCAGGAAAGTACTTCTGTATATAAAATCCACACGTTGCGTCGAGGAGCCAAGCGGGATGTAAGTGTTGATGAAGATGTGTTGAAGGAGCCACCAGGCACTAACAATGACTATATAGGGGCAAAAAAGCACTATAAGCGGTGAAAACAGGCTTTTTTGGAAGATATATCCAGAAATTAAAACATCATAGCCTGGTCCGACCCCATGAGCCCCATATTAGCTGCATACAACCATATCTCCAGGTCAGGCTCAATTCTTTTAGCTATATTACCTGCCGAACACGCGCTGCAGTATGCTCGTGGTCTGCTTAAGGGGATCATTTCTGATGGCGGCCTCTTCCAGAGCCAGATACTCAAAAATGGCTACTATAGAATGATCCACCACGTGTTTAGAGATATCCGCCCGGGCATCCGGAACAAACGGAAGCTGCTGATACCTGGACATCAGGTCTTCATAGGCCCTTACCGCGCCCACATCCGCAAGACTCTGCCTGACCAGCGGGGTAAATTCCTCCGACAGCGGTCCGGACATTGTGTCCTCAAAATACCTTGTGGCTGCGTCATCAGGACCGTTGTAAATCCCGCGGACATCATCCAGGGTCATCTCGGAAATGGCCTGCACAAACATCTCCCTGGCTCTGGGAGTGGCCTGTTCAGCGGCCCGGTTCATGCGCAGCTCCAGGTCATCAAGCATATGTCCCATCCCGGCCCTCTTTAGAATGTTTTGCACGTTCTGCAGGCTTGCAGGCAAAGGGATATGGGCTTTAGGGTCCTGATAATATCCGTCTTCCCGGCCCAGGTGACTGACTACGTTTTCACTGCCGATGCGCAGGGCCTCTCTTAAACCCTCGGCAATCTCCGAATCAGCAAGCCCTGATTTTTCTGTTGCTTCAGGCTGGTTGCGCAAGGCGTCCATACCGCGCTGCAGCCAGTCCTGAGCCCTGAGTTCAGAAGCCCCCACCAAAACAGCCACACAAAAGGCCATGAATAAAAAAACCTTTTTCATATTTTTCCCTTACGATTTATTTTTTATCCTTCAGACTCACTTCTTTATATCCGTCAACACGGAAAGCGGATATGAGCCTGCGTCTAGAATATACCTTTCGAAGACACTGCCCGGTATTTTTCTGCATGTCCAGACCGGCATCCAGAAAAGTCTGCTCCCGGATCTTTTTGGTAAAGAGTCCCAGGATATGGTGATCCGTATGTATGGTCAGCTCACCCTGTTGACGGACCAGATACACGAACCTGGTCCCAGTTCGGCTGCCTTTTTGGCCTGGCTGGAATGCTGGTTGAATTCTCGGCTGGTCATTGTTTTACTCATGTTCATTCTCCTTGCAGAAGCATTTGTAGCTGCTTTACTACAAAATTGTGCCGCTGCCGAGACATGTTTTTTGAAAAAAAATGTCAAATAAAAAACCTGTCCCATAATTTGTGTCCTTCCTTCAGCCTCTCCCTTGTCCGGTTTTTCGGCCAGCTTGTCGGCGGTGATTTTCCCTTTAATGGCCGTCTGGTCACTGAACGCAGAATTGAATACGAGAACTTTGATCTGACCCTGAAGCTGTACCTCATGGAAGTTATGAAAATTATGTTTGAATCAAACTACATTGATTCCAGCCAGAGTGTTCTCAAGGCCCTGGAGTTAGAAACCATCGGAAGGCGCGGGCATGCATATCATGCAGATCCATGATGAGCTGAAGCTTGTCAATGCGGAGATTTCAGGGCGGGTTCAATAGAGAGGCTATGGAAACTTAATAAGCAACAGGTCCGGGTAGTCATTTTTGAGAAATATTGCTGAATTTCTCTCGGATTTATTGACAGGTAAAGTTCAGCAGGGCAAGATTTATAAAAAATTCTGACATGATAGTGTATCATCACCAGGACATTGCCCTTGCTTGACAGCCGGATAACCATCATTTTCAATTTCTACCACAAAAGGGAACCTCCATGAAATATCTGAGAATCGCTGTTCTGATTCTTCTGCTTTTCCTGTCCATGCTTTTATTTATTCAGAACCAAGAAATTCTGTCAAAAACAACCAGGTTTTATCTTTCGATTTTTGGCCTTGAACTTCATAGCAGGGAATTCACATATTACCTGATCATTTTACTGTTTTTTATGGCCGGCGGATTTATTACTCTGGCCTATTTTCTGGTTGAAAAGATTCGCCAGGGCTTAGAGCTTAAACGCGGCAGATCCAGGATCAAAGACCTGGAAGAGGAACTAAATTCTCTACGCAATATGCCCCTGGAAGACAGTGATAATAAAATGGATTCACCCGCAAGTCAGGAACCACGATTTTAATAAAAATGTATTCCAATCAACGCCGCATCTTCGAAAAGATAATCTCCGGGGGCCAGACCGGAGCTGACCAGGGAGCCCTGGACGCTGCCCTGGCAGTAAATCATCCCTGCGGAGGCTGGTGTCCTGAGGGCAGGAAGTCTGAGGCTGGACGCATACCTGACAAGTATCCAGTCACTGAACATGCTTCATCCAGCTATCCTGACCGGACTGAGGCAAATGTTGTTGATTCTGACGGAACTTTGATTTTCACTTACGGCACCCCTTCAGCCGGTACTTTATTGACCGTGGAGTTGGCCATCAGGCATGAAAAGCCATTTTGTGTGTTTGACCTGGATGAAGACCCTTTAGATATGGAACCGGAGTTTATCTGGCTTTGGGGTCAGGATAGTGATGTTTATGTCCTGAACGTGGCCGGTCCCAGGGAGAGCGATAAGCCTGGTACTCAGGTGCTGGTCAAGACTGTCATGCTGAGGCTGCTGGAGCATGCCAGAAAATGCTATTCGGTTATAGAGGGGAAGAAATAAGAAGCATGAATTCTAACTGACTGACTAAACTGGCAACATTATGTCCCTTCCTTAAAAGAACGGCACAGCTTGGGAACTGAGATAAAATCCTTGGTCCCCTTGTTCACTCCTTGAGCGGCTCTTAATCTGACCAGCAGCCGGTCATAGACCTCAGGGCAGAAGAACCTTCAGGTAATTTTCAGCATTGATGGTTCGCACTGTCCCGCCTGGATAGGCTTTAAGAAACGTTCCGGGAAACTTGCTTTTGTTACGGGAACCTGTCTTGA
>SL_5KL_010_SEDDRAFT_10000096_pt1 | contig 48305 bp, 38 predicted proteins | sample SodLakKL_010_SED_FD_9118 | JGI IMG/M metagenome (IMG submission 9118)
GACATTGCAAATATTTTAGCCCTTGATGCGTAGTTTTGTGGTGGCGGAACCACAGCCTTGAATTTTTGTAACTTTTTTTTCAAGAAAAAAGTTTAAAAGTTAATAGTGAAAAAGAGTTTCTGTTTAGCATTGTATATTAAGAAGCGCAATAAAATCGAAAAAATTGAAGACTATATGAAATTATGCTAAGAAATTTTTCGGTGTCCCAGTGTGAAAAACAGGAAAAATAAAAATCCCATCGTCAAATATTTTACCGCCAATTGTTTTTATGTATCTTATCTTTGCAGTTATGAATGGAGTTTGAAAAAAGAAATGTGCACTTTTTATGAAAACTACTTACATAAATAACATGCCTATACAACAATGGCTGCCGGCTAAAAACCGGCCTTTGTTGATTAGCGGCCCATGTAGTGCTGAGAGTAGAGAACAGGTAATTAAAACAGCCACCACACTCGAGCAAACAGGGCTGGTATCAGCTTTCAGAGCAGGTGTCTGGAAGCCACGCACAAGTGCACAATCTTTTGAAGGCCACGGCGAACAAGCATTGTTATGGCTCAGAGAAGCAAAAGAAAAAACTTCTATGCCTTTGGCTGTAGAAGTTGCTCACCCAAAACATGTTGAGTTATGCCTTGAACACAAAATCGACATTTTATGGATAGGTGCACGAAGTGTTGCCAACCCCTTTTCTATACAGGAAATTTCCGAAGCCCTCAAAGGAGTGGATATACCTGTAATGATAAAAAACCCCGTTAACCCGGACTTGAATCTATGGATTGGTGCTTTAGAAAGATTGAGTATGGCAGGAATTAACAAACTTGCCGCTATACACCGTGGTTTCAATACATGGGAAATAAACCTCTACAGGAACACCCCACTATGGGAAATCCCCGTAGAACTAAAACGATTATTTCCCAAAATACCACTAATATGCGACCCCAGCCATATCTGCGGAAACAGAAAAATGATTGAAAAAGTTGCACAACACGCCCTGGATCTTGATATGGATGGATTGATGATAGAAAGCCATATTAATCCCAATAAAGCATTAAGCGATAAAAAGCAGCAAATAACACCACATAAACTGCAAAACATTATTTCAAACCTGCAAATTAAATATCCCGGCAATTTTGAAAAAAAAACCGCAGAAACAATCACCGAATTAAGAGAACAAATAGATGTACTCGATAAAAAACTACTGGAAATCCTTGCAGAAAGAATGAATGTCGTTAAAAATATAGGATACCTGAAAAAAAATAATAAAATAACTATATTGCAGATCGAAAGATGGGATAAAATCATACGCAACAGAAAAGAAAAAGGCCTTAAATTAGGCCTGGATAAAGACTTTTTAAAAAAAATGCTTAACCTGGTTCATAACGAATCCATCAATGTTCAAAAAAGAATCATGAATGATGTCAAGAAGAAAAACACCCTTAAAAATAAAAACAAATAATACCTCAAAAATTTTTTGATCTGATTACTAAATTAAATAATAATCTTGTTTGATAAATTGAAAAATTGAACTATGAGTAAAAAAAAAGATTCTTTAACTAATATTTCCGAACTAGGTGAGTTTGGTTTAATTGACCGGCTTACCAAAAATTTTAAAAACAGAAATAAAAATACTATAATGGGTATCGGCGACGATGCCGCTGTTATAGACAATTTAAACTCTTATACAATAATAACCAAAGATATTTTTTCTGAAGGAGTCCACTTTGATATCACTTATTCTCCTTTAAAACATCTTGGTTATAAAGTTGTAACTGCAAACCTTTCTGATATATATGCAATGAACGGCAACCCCACTCATATTTTTGCGGGTATTGGTGTTTCAAATCGCTATTCACTGGAAGCCCTCGAAGAAATCTATAAAGGGATAGAGCTGGCATGCGAAAAATATGATATTGATCTGGGCGGTGGTGATACCGTTGCAAGCAAATCAGGTCTTTTTATCTCCATAACCGCCATTGGCACAGCCAATCCTGATCAAATAGTATACCGCAACGGGGCAAAGGAACATGATCTTATCTGCGTCAGCGGAAACCTTGGTGGCGCTTATGCAGGGCTGTTAATACTTGAAAGAGAAAAACAAACATATAAAGCCAATCCAGACATGCAGCCTAACCTTAATGATTACAGTTACGTGCTGGAAAGGCAATTGAAGCCTGAAGCAGGAAAAAATATAATTAACCTGCTTAAAGACCTGAAAATAAAACCTTCAGCTATGATTGATATTTCCGACGGCATTGCCTCAGAGATAATGCATATATGTAAAAACTCCGGCTGCAGTGCGGTAATTTACGAAGAAAAAATACCCATCGAAAAAATGACTTCAAACGTTGCACATGAGTTTAATATAGATCCTACTACATTTGCACTTAACGGCGGAGAAGACTATGAACTTCTCTTCACGGTAAACCAGGCAGATTATGAAAAAATTAAAACCCTGGAAGAAATATCAATAATAGGCCACATAACTCATAAAAGTGAAAGCAAGAAACTGATTACCGTATCAGGTAATGTGGTAGAGCTTCGTGCACAAGGATGGGATGCTTTCAAAAAATAATACTATTCCTTACCCTCAAGCCATTTCTTAAACGATACTACTTTATCTATGCTCACAAGAACATCCCCCTCGGGCCTGGGCAATAAATCAAGCTTTAATCTGCTTGTTGAATAAATGTGAACTTCTTTAATTGAATCTAATGCAACAAGCATCTGTCGGTTGATCCTGAAAAACTTTGTCGGATCCAGTTCTTTTAAAAGTGCATCAAGGCTAAAATCAACATAAAAAGTTCTGCCATCATACAAAAAGGCAGAAGTAAAACCGCCTTCACTCCTAAAGTATCCAATATCGGAGGTCGAAAAGGTTTTTATCTTCTGGCCTACCCTTACCGAAAACCTTTCACGGTAGCTCTCTTCTTTTTTTACGATAAGGTCATACAATTTATGAAAATCTTTGCTAACAACAGAATCCGCTTTAATTTCGCTATACTTTTTCAAAGCAGCATCCAGTTCTTCCTGAACAATAGGCTTAAGCAGATAATCAATACTTTTCAGCTTAAAAGCCTTAATGGCATATTCATCAAAAGCTGTTGTGAATATTATAGAACTGTTGATTTTTATCTTCTCAAATATTGCAAAGCTCAAATCATCCTCAAGGTGAATATCCAGAAAAATAAGCTCAGGATGAGGATTATTTTCAAACCACTCAATTGACTCTTCAACCGATTCCAGCTGTGCCATTATCTCAATATCCTTATCGTAGGAAAGGATCATCTTTTTAAGTCTTTCAGAAGCCAACGCTTCGTCTTCTATTATTACTACTTTCATTTTTTTAAATATGTTTAATACTTTTATATCAAAAATTTGGGTTAATCCGTTTTTAAGGTGCTATAAAAAAGCTCCACGCAAAGTACGCAAAATGTTTAAACGCAAAGTGCGTAAAGTTTATAGATTGTTAACTACTCTATAAATATTGTTTTTAAAGGTTTTTGAGTTAAAGTTTATTAATAAACCTAATTTTAATCCAATAAGCTAAAGCATTTTCATAAACTGACTATAACAGCTCTGGACCTATACTTTTATGCATTTCTATTACTGCACCAATCACTCTAGAAGATATTTCATTCTCTGACATTATCTTTGCGATTTTTGCGTATATTTAATTTTGCGGTTTTTGCGTGGTATAAAAAACACTAAGTAACTTTAAAAAAAGAACCGAGCTTGCAAGCTCACCTAAGGTAATTAACCAAAATTTCATAACCAGTAACGGGTAAAGAGTAACGGGTGACGGGTTGTCACATACCGATCATCGATTACCGATTACTGATCACGATTACCGACTGTTACATGCTTTTTTCTCGCGTATATTCATATGATGGTTTCTTCATAAGCTACTCGTACTTACTGTTTGCATTTTTAATTAAAGGTATTTTTGCAATAAATTCATTATCTGTCATTTCAAAAATAGGTTCTTTTTCAGTGAGCAAAGAATACCTTTTAATTATATTCACCAGGCCGACACCTGTAGAACTCATTTGAGTTCCCCGGTTTTGCAGGTTATTAATAATATTCAAATAATTATTTTTATCGATAAACAATTTAATTTTCAATGGACTCTTTTTTGAAAATGTGTTATGTTTAACGGCATTTTCAATCAGAAGCTGTAAAGCGAGAGGAACAACATAGGCATCAATATCTTTTTCATTAAACCCAATATCAACAAACACTTTATTAGCAAACCTGATATCAACAAGAAACACATATGCCCTAAGAAACTCCATTTCAGTACTGAGCGCTATTATATCCTTTTCTTTATTCTCAAGGACATGCCTGTAAACTTTTGAAAGCCTTTCGGTAAATTTTTCAGCAAGGTCAGTATCAACTTTAATAAGCGATGTTAATACGTTCAAACTGTTAAACAGAAAGTGCGGATTAACCTGTTGTTTAAGCACCTCAAACTGTGACTGGAGATTTTCTTTCTGTAGTTTAAGCAGTTGAGTATTGGCTGCTGTAAGTTGAGCCGTACGCTCTTCTACCTCTTTTTCCAGGCTGAGGTTAAGTGTTTCCAGCTCTTCTTTTGCTTTGCTTAATGATGCTTCAGCTTCTTTTAATTCTGATATATCGTTAAATATTGCAAGATAACTGTCTTCAAGCAAAGCCGTGTAGGCAATTACGTGCTTTTTCGTGCCGTCTTTACATGTCATTATTACCTCATAAGGCTCAATATATCCATTATTCCGTTTTGCATTTTCAATTGCTTCCTGCCAAACTGATACAATATTCTCCCTGTAATCTTTATCCGGGTATATTTTTTTGAAATATGCTTCAAAGTCAGGTATATCATCAGCTGTATACCCAAACAATTTGGTAAACATTTCATTTACAAATTCAATTGATCCGTCTTTATCACCAAAGCTTATTGCAACCGGTGAAGTTTCAACTATTCTTCTAAATTTTTCCTCCGCAGTTTTTAGAGCAACCTCCGCTTGTTTTTTTGCTGTTATATCGGTTGTAATTCCATCAAGATAAACAACATTCCCCTCCCTGTCATATACAGGCTGCCCGCTTTCATTCACCCACACGATATTACCGTTTTTATGGATTATGCGAAACTCAAAGGAGTAAGATTTATGTTCATTTACACAATCGTTAATAAAAAGTCTGACACGCTCAATATCATTAGGGTGGATGATATCCGAAAAACTGATATTTCTATTATCAATAAAATCAGTTGCATAATATCCGGTTATATCAAAAATTTTATCACTATAAAATTTTGTGGTAAACTTCTCATCATGAAGACATCTTGAAACGGCTCCAACCAGGTTGGAAATAATGTTGTTAACCAATTCCTGCGTTTCTTCAAGCTCTTCTTCGGCTTGCTTCTTATTGCTTACATCAGTTATTATACCATCAATGTAAGTTATATTTCCATCTTTATCATAAACACCGCGGCCGGCTTCATGAACCCAAACGACATTACCGTTTTTATGAATGATCCTGTATTCAAAATCAAACTGTTTTTTTGTAATGATAGCATTATTAATCTGGTTTCTCACAAATTCAATATCATCAGTATGTATCAATGATGCATAGGAAAGATCCGACTGCTCGGTAAATTTTTCAGGTTTATATCCGCAAACATCTTCAACCTGCTCACTAACAAAAAGCATCGTCCAGTTATCATCGGGTTTACACCTGTAAGAAAACCCATGCAGGTTGGCAATAATACTTTTTATCTGCTCCTTGCTTTCTTTCAATTGAGTTGTAAGTTCATCCTTTTTAAGGAATTCATCAGCCAACTCCTTATTTAGTCGTCTTTCCCTATCAATCAACTTTTGGGCATACAGGTTTTTCTCCTGTTCTATTTTTACTTCAGTGTCAAGCCTGGCTTTTTCTTCAGTCTGCAACAATTGCTTGTACAAAAATCGAAAAACAGAATTTTGCAGGTAAATACACAACAAGCCGATTACTAATATATAGATAGATTTAAATATTTGAGAAACCGGTGAAAGAGAGAGAAATTCGTTATAAAAGCCGGGATTTTGATAATAACTGGCAAAATAAGCCAGATTATACCCTAAAAGTGATATAAAAATAAGATATATTAAAAGCCCTCTGTCAACCCTGAAGGTATATATTACAAAAAATACAGGTATAAAAAATATAGATGCGGCTGCAGTCACGGCAGCGTAGTCCGACAACATAACCATCCCATATAAATGGTATGATATTACAGCAATATCAACAGTTGCACTCAAAAACCTCAAGTACCTGGGATCATACCTTTTATACAATGCAAAGGAGAAGAAAACATTAGACATGAAGTAAACGCCGAGAAAAATTAGGGCATGCCGGGTAACCAAGTGATGTCCAAGAGAATACTGGATTAATAAAAGTACTAACAACAAAAGTATAAATCCCCATCTGAAGTAAACAGATAAATACGCACCTCTTAACTGCTCTTCTTTTAAAAGGTTTTGGGGAATTTTGTTTCTTAAATTTTGCATTTCAAATTGTTTAAGAATTATTTGCAAATTTAAATCTAATTAGCAGGAATCTATCAAATTAAAATGATTCTTTTAGGCATTGTCCCCCTCCTTGCTAATATATTTATCATAAACAAAGAAAAACAGTTTAATTATAGAAATTGCCAACAGTCATCATTAATACTCCAAAAACAGTATCTGCCAGATAATTATGTCAAATTATAACCTATCTGCTTCTGAAAATTTCATATCTAATCCCTAAATTAACCCCCACATGAAGCTTATTTTTGGTGTTAAATTCATGTTGATATAATGCAAACAAAGGATCTATAAAGGAGTTTTCATTATTATGTTGTTGCCAGGATATAGTTGGGCCGCCTGCTAAACTGAACCCATATTTTAAATCGTAAACATAATTCAGCGCCAGTTGTGATAAATGGTCATAATCACTTTGATCATTATTGAATCTTAATGAGCTATATATTGTATATTCAGGGTTTAAAAAAGCTCTTTCAGAAAGTTTAATATGAGATCCTATTCCAAAACCATTAGAAAATTTATTATTTAAATTATAATTATACGATAAATTAAAAGATGTGTAAAAATACGGGACACCAATTTTAAACGCCAAATTTAAAGGATACAATTCATTAGCAGATAACTCAAAGGCTTTATATCCGCCTTTTCTTACAATAGATAAGAAACCTATTGGAATTCCGCTTTCCACAGTATCAGTATAATTAATAAATCCAACCTGAAGCCCGTTTAGTTTTTTTGAAGAGTTAATAAAACCTATCTCAGCACCTTTAAAATCTCCAAGAGTTGTGTTTATAAAACCTGTTTGTATTCCCTGAAAATTATTTCCAACAGTATTTACAAATCCTGTTTGAATACCTTGTCCAACACCGGCAACTGTATTAATAAATCCAACTTGTGGCCCGGTAACAGATCCGCTGACGGTATTGATAAATCCGCCCTGAAACCCTTTAAAATCGCCCCCAACAGTATTTACATAACCTAATTGCATTCCTGTTAAAGCTTTTTCATTCAAATTTATAAATCCTGCCTGGGGATTCTTCTGATTTCCGTTGGCAATATTGATAAATCCAACTAAAGGATATTTGAAGGAATCGGGAACAATGTTTATAAAAACAGTATAAACTACAGGTTGTTTCTCTATCTCATTTGTATCTTGAGCATAAAATTTTGCAGTTAAAATAAAAATAAGCAAAAAAAATAGTATTACTTTCTTTTTCATCATTCTAATTCATTATTTGTTAAAACTACTCAATTTTAATTATATATAGCAAACATATTAGGTATATAATTTTAGAAAAAATTTTAATTATCGAATGACGAAAAATGCATTATGAAAGCTGTATTTTGATTCTTAAACCACGTTTACCTACCTGGCCTGTTCCACTGAGATTTCATAAAGAATTGATCATTTTCTATACTGATCGTTGCTGTCCACTCATAGGTTGAAGGCCATTTTTTAAATACTTTTGCTACCGTATATAAAAACCTTAGAGAAAATTTTGTATGTTTTGGCCTCCACCCCTTTGAAGGAATTATTGAAACGCTTATTTCATCATTAATTTTTTCAATATTATAAATTCCTTTAATCTTACCCGTTGAGGGGTGATATTTGATGGTAAATTCCCCTTTGAAAATTGAATTATTTTCTATATCTGCAATATTGGGGAATGCATCATTAAAATGCAATACTACCGGGTATATGTGGTTATTTCTTGTAATTGACTTAATAAACACTCTATCCTCTTTCCATGCCAAATTAATCCGGTAATCATCTGAATGAACTATTTTTTGGTTTTGTTCTAAAGCTATATTTGACATTACTCCAGAAAACTCAGGATTGAATGTTGCAATAAGTGGCTTTGTACTATACCTGGCAAAAGTCATCTTAGTGCGGTCAATAGAAATTGGAAGATTGTCAATGGCATGTTGCCTTCCGTTTATTGACAATTCTAATTCACTATGTCTTCGTCTTACAAAGTAAAAATCTTGTAATAAAACCAAAGGCATGGCAGTAGGGTTTTCTATTGCATCACCCATTGGGGCTAATAATCCAAAAGGTTTGCGCTTTTTGGGATGGTTTTCACTAATTCTAAAGCTTATCAGACGTCCATGCAAATCCACAAACTCATATTGAGCCTGTACACCGCTTTCATCAACGAAGAAAAAAGCATCCGGCATTTCTCTTTCTAGAATGTTAGCCAGTCCTTTCCCGGCGATGTTATATTTTTCAGGGTCAAGTTTTAAACCCGGTTGATGATACACATCAACTTTGCCATCAACACGCCATGCAATTACCAGTTGCCCTGTACCATTTATATCATCATTGAAAACCTGCGGCTCGAAGCCTGTATAAAGAGTATCAGGGTCATTTTCAATATTGACAAGCAGCAAGCGCTCCATAGGGTCTATGTCAATACGAAATGGGTTTATAAGTTTTGTCAAGTTCATTTGCGCATTATTACCTGATAAAAATATTGTACTTAAAACTAATGTGATCAAAATTCTTGCATTCATCAATAGTGTTTTGAAAATTATTGTTTTATAAAATTTCAAACCCTTCTGCAATTTCTTTAACAATAGAATTAAACTTCGCCACTTCTTCCATTACAGGGCTATGTGCAGAGTTTGTGAAAGTATAAAACCCTTTATGAGGTGCTTTTAGCTGGTCGAAAAAATCTTTAGCCACCAGATATGGAGTTGTGTAATCATGTATTCCATGAAAAATGTAAACAGGTACTTTCATGCTGTCAATATGATCAAACAGATTGATGTTAACAACGTCAAGCCAAAGATGCTCGAGAGAAAACATGCCGGCATTCATAAAGTTAAGCTTTTCGCCTAATGTGTAAATCCTGGAATTCAATACTATTTTAATCACCGGCCACATTCCATGAACTTCATGAAGTGTCCCTCCCCCAAAACGGTTTACAAAAACCCTTTGAGCCATTAAATACTCTATCCATTCATCATCGCTTGCATCAGAACCGGGAAAACTCAATTTTGAAAGTTCTTTGATGGCACTATTATCATTTCTTTCAAGGGCTTGTTCTCTAACCCATTGCAATGAAACCTGTTCACCCAGGTATTGATCTCCAACCTGTCCGATGCCAAAGAAGGCATGGTATAGTTCAGGGTATTCATAAGCTGTTAAGATTCCTAAAAGTGAACCCCATGAATGACCCATAAGATGAATTTTTTCCTGGTCAAAACGTTCAATAAGATATTCGCTAAGCTCACGTGTATCTGAAATAAACTGCTCCATTGTCATTGTTTCAGCCGGGATATTTCTGGAATATGACTTGCCGGCTCCACGTTGCTCCCAATATACCATTATAAAGTCCCGTTCAATATCCGGATTAAAATGCTTCATAAACGCAGCTTCGGGGCTACCCGGCCCGCCATGTAAAAATAACATCACAGGCTTGGTAGTATCTGCACCGCGAATAATCAAATATTGCTCTAACCCTCCAAGCTTAATTTTTTCAATTGCAGATATACTGCCTTCAATCACTTTGCCGTCAGAGCCTCTTATACGGTCAATTTTGCCGGGACTCTTTATCCACAAAAAAGCGGCTAATCCCAAAATAATTACAAAGGTTCCTCCTAAAATGTATAGGAATACTTTAGCTATTTTCTTTAATGTTTTCATCTTTATTTAAATTAGTTAGTTTTGGTATATGTCGGGGTTAAAAAAATGTTTAACTATATTCTCAATTCGATTTATGTTTTACTTTTTGTTTACCATCTTCTTCCTTTCAACTCTTCTCTGCCAAAAGAAAAATATCAGCGAAAACACCAACATTTGAGAAAATATCTCAGGAATTCCAATAATAAGGCTTTCAAAAAACTCCCTGATTGTACCATCAAATGCAACGAAGAATTCTCTTAGAAAGATCGGCGAGCCAAATATTGTTAAACCTGCAAGCAGCAAATAAAGTAGTGCCCAGCCATACTTTTTAAATATATAACTATGGTAAAACGGATATAACAGCAAAGCCAGAAAAATGCCTCTAAAAATTTGTCCGCCAAAGACTAACATAACGGCAGGCAGGTTTTCCAAATCTCTCCATAACTCAAAAACTTCCATGCTTTCCAGGGCATCTTTGTATCCTGCTATTTCGTAAAAAATACTTCCCACTACCCAGTAAGTGACCAAATGTAAAATTGTAAACCTGGTAGTATACCCTTTTATCTTTTTCCGGTTTGGGAAAAATTTAAAATCAGTTCTGAGACTTTTCGACTCAGAGATATACGATTCCCATTTAAAGATAATCCATACAAAAAGAAGCATTTGAACACCAACGCCAATGAGTACAAAAAGATGCTCTGAAAATGGAGTTGTGGTATATATTATTCCCTCGATAGAACCGGGCTGAGGCTCAACAGAGCCAAACAGTGCCAGCCCCCACATGGATGCAAAGAGAAGAATCCTGCCGGCTTTATTGTTGAATATCAAATCATAAAACGGGTAGAAAATAAGCGCAAACGCCACTCCTCTTACAATCTGACCTGCAATTGCTGGAAAATCAAAAAGCCTATAAGGCTCATAAAAATCAAGTGCTATTCTCTTTGTTTCAGGCAGTAAACTCTGAAAATTCAAAAAGAGAATTGCTATTACTATATAACTTAAAGCATGAACTGCAGTAAACCTGCCTAAATAGGCTAACAAACGGGGCTTTTTTACTTTTTCCATGATATAGTTTTTTTATAATTATTAATTAATAACCATGTAATATAAAATTCTTATATGACCTTATATGCCTTATATGGTAAAATCTCTTTTTTCAACCATATAGAGAAATATAAGAGTCAGGGTTTAATAACTGCTGATTTAATTAAAAAGCTCTTATATGACCTTATATGCCTTATATGGTAAAATCTCTTTTTTCAACCATATAAGAAATATAAGGGTCAGGGTTTAATAACTATTGATTTAATTAAAAAGCTCTTATATGACCTTATATGCCTTATATGGTTTATATTTTCCCCTAACATTTAAATGCTCCTGATAAAGCTGTTCAATGCCAGCGAAACATCAACCAGTTGAGAAAAATCAACATTAGATATATTGTCTTTTTCCGTATGTGTAATATCCTGGTCATGATTATCCAGCAGCCATTTGGATGTTATTGCTAATGCAGGCACCCCGTTCTGAACAAAAATGCTGTGATCACCCTGGGGCCATTGAGGCCCTTCAACAATACCGGAAAATTCGCGTATTACTTTTAATGCCTTTTCATGCATCTCTTCATAAATATTAAAGAAAGAAAATGCAGTTTCTCCGGCTTTATAGCCCGGCCCGTCAATATTTATATTCAAAAGAATATTATCAAAGCTGTCTTTGTTGGTTTCGATGTATTTCATTTGCCCCGGAACCGAATAATAATCTTCACCGTTTAATGCAACTATTTCTATTTGCTTATCTCCTGAATAATCTTTAAGCCATTCTGCCAATAACAACTGAATAACGATCCCTGTTGCATTATCAATAGCACCTGGCGAACCCTTTTTGGAATCTATATGGGCAGTAATAACAATCCTTTTTTTGTCACTTTCTCCTATTTTGCCTGTTATATTAAATGCTTTCGCCGGGATCCTTTCAGAGTTTGAAATAAGAGTTGCTTTTTTTCCAATGTTTTGTAAAAATTTTAAACCCTCCTCTTCTGTCATATAAACAGATGGAATATCGAAGTCACCATCTTCAATAAGCGGAAACGGATAAATCCCACCTGCAAGAGATGCATTTTTGCCTGTAGCACAAACAATTGCTTTAGCGCCGCTATTTTCCAACAAAGAAACTATTTTTCTGTGATGATCAGGATTATAAAAAACAAAGTTTTTAGGCATCAACTGCTCTTTAGCAATCTCTCCGTGCAGAAATATGATTTTATCTTTGAAATCACCATTTTCCAAGTGTTCCAGGCTTTCTGCTTCTGCAATAGGAGCTTTTACAGAACATCCCAATGAATATGGGCTCACAAAAACTTCAAAACTTTCGCCGTTTACACTAAGTTCAGCACCGTCTTCTTTCCAGTCTATTGCATCGAATTCCTGTGCCTGGGTGTTCCAGCCCAAAAAAGAAAGCTCTTCTCTGAACATCTCTGTTGCTTTCCTGTTACCCTCGCTACCTACAGGCCTCTCACCGATATGTGAGCTAAGAGCCTTCATGAAAGATAAACATTTTACGTTGAGATATATTTTTTTCATTCCTATATATTATATTTAAGATTTTTTTTGGTAACGAGTAACGGGTTATCAATTGCCTTATCACTTTCCTAAGCATAAACTGCAAAGCTTTTGAAGTATATGATATATCATTGAACGTTCCAATTATATACGATTCTGTTAAAGGGTGGTAAAACATAAAAGCACCTGTAACTCCTACACCGCCCCAGCAAAAATATTTTTTCGGTAATAACACCGGAATAGCTTTAGGTTTCCATACAGAATATCCGTAATCAAAGGCAATGGCAGGGAAACCCATTTTTATATCATCATAAATCATTTTATTCAAAGTGCTTTCTTTCACAAGTTTATGATTTACCAAAGCTTTCATAAAAACGAGGTATTCTTCCAGAGGAGCTACAACGCCGCCACCGGCATAATCAATCTGTGCAAAACGCTCATCATCCATGCAATTAATGCCCTCAACAAACACGCCTGCTGTTGGGAACTGAGATTCGATTTTGGGTTTGGAATAACCGAACAAATATGATTTATCCATACCTAAAGGCTCGAATATCATTTCATGTACTCCTTCATGATATGGTTTTTTAGTAATGCTTTCAATGATTAATCCCAACAGGTAATAATTTGTATCAGTGTAATAATGCTTTTTCCCGGGTTTTGCAACGGGTTGTAAGTGAGTTTTCCCCCAGTTTACAGCATCCCTGGGAGTGATGTTAAACTTATGGTCATTCTTCATTTTCTCGAATAAATGATAAAAAACATCATTCAATCCGGAGGTTTGCGTCAGCAAGTGCTTTACAGTTATTTTACCGGAATAGTCGACGCCTTTATAAATATGCAAGCCATTCATTATTTCATCATCGAGATAATTAATGATTTTTTCCTCATAGTCCAAAGTTCCATTATCATACAACATTCCGATTATTGTGGCTGTAAATACTTTACCAACCGACGCCAGATAATTTGGCTGCTGATTATTTGCAGCTATCTTTCCGGTGGCTCCCAGGGCGATATTAATATCAACACCAAGTTTTTCAGAATGTACAAGTAAATATGCATTTCTGACTTTTTTGTCTTTTTTTGCAATCTCTCTGAAAGCATTTTCAATTTTTGATTGATGTTTCATTTTTTTTAATTAAGATTAATCTAAAAAGTAATCTCACACAAATAATGCATTATTCCGGTTTAAAACTCCACCTTATAACTAATAAACGGTACCGGGCTTAAAAAGAAATCATTTTCAATACTTTGTTTTTCTACATTATACCGTCTACCGATATATTGGCTAAACTAAGGTTATTAAAACTATTTTAGCATTCAAGATATTCATAGTCTGTTTTTAAAAAGATAATTCCCGGTTCATTGATTAAGCAAAAGACACTTCTTTTTGTATAATATTATTCAATTCGGCATGTGAGTCCAGGAAATCGGTCAAAATGTTGTTAAAATATTCAGGGTTATCCTGATTTGCAATATGGTGAGCGTTTGGTATTTCAACGCATAAACTGTCAGGATAATTCTTATTCCATTTTATTGAGTTTTTCCGGATAAAATTCAAATCATTGACTCCATAGCAAATCAACATCTTACGCTCTTCAGGCTCAGGAATTCCATCAACCAGGTCATAAAGCATATCTTTTGTTATTTTGGCTATCAGGTTTTTGCCTGATATCCTGGTTGCTTCCGTAAGGTACTCTTGTGTCTTTTTAGTATCAGCCTTGTGACGGCCAAAAGCTTTGTAGAATAAGTTTTTGGGGATAAGGTACACCAAACTCATTATAACAGGAATAAAAATTTTTGCCCATTTACCGGCATAGCTTTTGTATTCGGCGCCTCCGAGATGTATAACTGATCTGACGCGTTCAGGGTAGTTTAACTGAAGTCGTTGAGCGATATGACTGCCAAGTGACTGCCCAACAAAAGAAGCTTTTTGCACATTAAGATGGTTCATCAACCCAACAAGGCAGTCAGTTGCCAATGGAGTATATCTAAAGCTGTAGTTTTTAATTGTTGACCGGCCATGCCCGGGTAAATCAAAAACTATAACCCTGAATCTGTCTTTTAAAGCATTCACCTGATCATCGAAAGTTCTGTGATCCATACCAACACCGTGAATAAAAATAACTGCCGGGGCATCTTTTGGGCCGGAATCTTTATAGTAAATATCTCCAAGATAACTTTTGTAAATTGTTGATTCATTAGTTTTTTTCATAGTTGTGGTTTTTTAAGTTCACAAGCAAAAATGTCTCAACAATACATTATCACAAAAAATAATTTGATGAATGAGGGATTTTAGTGTTTGAGTGCGGGAAAATGAATTATGGTTTGAAATTGATAAAAAGTTTTACCATGCTGTCACCGTTAATACGGATTCAAAAGTAGTGTTTATTATTACCCGGTTTCCACAAAATAGCCGCGTTAACAGCACTATTATGGTGCATTATATTATTCACTCCACAGGCCTAATTGGAGAAAAATGAATTCCATCGGGTTCTTTTCCGGCCTTAAAGTGCTCAGTAATTTCCATGTTTTCCAGATCAATGACACTTACTGCATCTGAGCGTGTGTTTGCGACATAAGCCCAACGATTATCGGGCACCACAAGGCCGATAGGAACAGAAGTTTCTTCAAACTCGGCAAAATACCGGCTTTCATCTTCACCTTCAGGTACCGGTGGGGTAAGTTTTATACTTGCGACCTGCTTTCGGCCGGAAACATCAAATACGCCGATATCACCGGAGCGGGCGTTGCTTACAATGAATAATTTCCCGTCGGGTGTAAACTTTGCCCGTATGGGAAAATCTTCACAAGGGATTGTTTCCAGCACCTTTAGTGTTTGTGTGTCAAACACTGTAATAGTGTTGTCGGCCCTGTTGGTAACCCACACTTCATGACCTTCGGGATGTACGGCAATACCTTCAGCCCCTTCACCACTATAAACCCTGTCAATAAATTCACCGCTTTCAAGGTCAAACACTACCATGTTGCCTGTACGGATGCTTGGCACAAAAGCCCGGGTAAAATCGGGTGTTGCTGCCACCATATGGGATACCGGTTCACCGGTATGCATTTTCTGAACAATCTCTGCCGATTCTACATCCACAATCAATAGGTGTTCACTGCCTTCAGTAGTAACCAGGGTGCGGGTTGTACCATCGATCCATTGTATGCCGTGAGGACGGGTATGTTCCCCCAGGTCAACAGTCCGTAACAACTTGCCCGCCTTTACATCATACACAGAAAGAGTATTGCCCGGCTCCTCACGATCGCCATAGTTGGTAACCACAACAATGCGCCCATCATCAGAGACCTCTACCTCATGAGGTTCAAGGCCGGTGGGTAATATTTTCAGTGTTTCGCCATTGCAGCGGTCAATAAATGATATATCATCACCGCTTTTATTGGCAATGATCAATACACCACAAGGTTCATCATTTTTTTCCCCGTCAGTTACCCCCCCGCACGAAAACATAGCAAATAAAAGGAAGAAAAAAAGAATATGTGCAATATTTTTTAATAGTTTCATAATGGTATTATTTTTAATTTAACATCAATTAATAGGTAGGCTTCATATATTTAAAAAGCATCATAAACCGAAAAAACCGGCCATACAATTGCTTTTGAAACCCCGGGAACACCGGCCCAAAAAGTAGTTGCCTATGAATCACTCTATTATCCAAAAATTCCATTCAGGTAAAAGCGAAGGCACCAAGTCGGAAACAGGTTTATAAAGTAAACTTTTATCGGTTTTTGTTTCAGATAAAAATTCGAAATTCTCATTTGCTATATTGACAAAAATCAACAAAACACTTAATATAAAAGCAACTTTTAAAGCTCCTGCTAAAATACCTGCTATACGATTAAATATATTCAAATATACTATTTTGAAAATCTTTTCTATGATCTTTGCCAACACATTCACAGCTATCAATACTACCGTAAAAATAATCAAAAAACTTATAATCTGTATCAATATAATATTTACATCCAGTAATCCGTAAATGATCTGGCCCATAATGTTTGACATTATAACCCCAATAAATATACCGGCTAACAAACCAATAATAGAAGCAATTTCTGATACAAACCCTTTCCGGAAACCTCTTATAGCTCCTAAAACCAAGGGAATTGACAATATAATATCAAGATAATTCATTTCTATATATTACAACTAAATGAAAACTTTCAGTATATTTTAAGATTTACAGCTAACTTTTTCATAAAGCAATAATAGCTTCAAATTCATTTTCCCAAAGCTATTAATGATAATCCCGGTTGCCGGAATACGGCTTAACCCGGGATGTAAAATACAAATAAATTTCAAAAAAATATTCATCTTTTAAAATTTGGGTATTATATTCAATAAATTTATGACCTGTGTAATATTTTATAAGTAAGCTCTTTTAGCAACTCCCCCTCCGAAAAACTAATATTACCAATACCTTTTGATTTCAAATCATACTCCCGAAGATATGAAAATATTTGAATAGTGCTTTTATAAGAATAGTTTGATGCTGCCCTTTTATAATCTTTAACAAAAAAAACAGGAACAGATAGTTCAGAAGCTGCATTTTTATCGCTCTTGTCTTTTAGCGAATGATAAATCAATATTTTTGAAAAAAAATTATAAAGCATCGCTAAAATAAAAACAAAAGGATTATTTTTAGGATTGGATTCAAAATAGTGAACAATTCGAAAAGCCTTTTGCTCATCTTTTTTACCCAAAGCATTTTGAAATTCAAAAATATTATATTCCTTACTGATTCCGATATTTTTTTCAATGATCTCGGTATTTATCTTTGATCCTTTGTCAAGGCTTATAAAAAGCTTTCCTACTTCGTTAACAATCTTTGCAAGATCATTTCCCAAATAGTCAGCCAGTAAACGAGTTGCCACAGGATCTATTAAATAGCCTTTTCGCTTGACATAATCAGAGATCCAGCCCGGTAATTTATCATCATATATTTTTTTGCTCTCGAATAATATACCGTTTTTTGATATTGCCTTGGCAGCTTTTTTTCTTGCATCTATTTTCTTGTATTTATAACAAAATACCAAAATTGTGGTTTGCTGAGGATTTTCAAAATAATCTAAATAATTATCTAACATCTCTGCAAAACGCCCTGAATTATGCTCCATGTTCTGAGCCTCCCTGACTATAATCACCTGGTAATCTGCCATCACAGGATAGCGCCTTGCATTACTAATAAGAGTTTTAAAATCTACATTCTCTCCATACAAAATAGTTTGGTTAAACTCTTTTTCTGATTCAGTTAGAACGTTTTTTTCAATATAATTTGATATAACATCTATAAAAAAAGGCTCTTCACCCATAAGAAAATATACCGGGTAATAATTCTTATTGCGTAAATCCTTAGTGATATCTTCAATTTTCATTTACATAAAATGTATTTAAAGTTCTGATTTCTTATTATTTAGTAACGGATGTTTTATTTATCTATAAACCATTAAAATTTTATGCAAGTTTGTAAAAAAATACTTAACAGGCAAAAAATTTATATCTTGAAAATAAAATTAACTAAGAATAACCCTTAAGCAACAGGTTTTAAAATGTTTATCTTTGTTTTATTATTAAAATTAGCTTTGAATAGATCAATGCAGAATTACATAATATTTTTCTAAGATCAATCCGATAATTTTTTATAATGATTAAACTTAATCTCCCGGAATACAATTTTAAAATTTTAAAAAAAGAAGGCAAAACATATATTTTTGATTCTTTCAGAAAAAAATATGTTGTTTTATCTCCCGAGGAATGGGTCAGACAAAACTTTTTAACATATTTGGTTGAAAAAAAAGGTTACAAATCCTCCCTTATTGCTGTTGAAGCTCAAATTAAATACCATAGCATGCTAAAGCGCTGTGATGCTTTAATTTATAATTCAAAAGGCGAAATGATAATGATAGTAGAGTGCAAATCAACCGAAACCCGGTTGTCGCAAGAGGTTTTTGATCAGGCTGTTCGTTATAATTACCCCTTGCAGGTCAAATATCTTACTATAACAAATGGTTTAACACATTATTGTTGTGAAATTAATTATCAATGCCGCAAATATACCTTTTTAAAATCTATACCTAATTATAATTAAGTAGGATTAAATTAAAATAGCACATATATTATGTACCTTGAGTAGCAATATTTTATAATTTTCAAAGCATAAATAATAATATTAATTAATATTGACAGATTTACACATATTAAAAAATTAAATATTTAAGAAATTTAACAATTTAAAGTAAAATTTCTTAATTTAGCTTTTGCTGGTACGGGTTTTTATGAACATTTGTATTGAAAAAATACAGAGTAAGACATTTTAGATTTATGGTTAAGTTTTTACATTTAAAAATAGTTGTACTGTTATTTTTCAAATGCCTTATTGTTGACGGGCAGCAAGCAGGTTTTGTAATGCCCGACAATTACACACATAACGATTATATTGAAGGCCGCCTTATTTTTAAAGTAGATCATGAAACCGGCTTATATATTAAATCTGAAAGGTCAATGCCTGATGAATTACAAAAGGCTTTTGAGCAAATAGAAGGCTCAAATGCCAGGCGGGTATTTCCAAACCATACTCCGCCCGCGCGGAAATATCATGAAACCGGACATCCTTTAGTTGATCTTACAAGAATTTATTACATTGAAATCCCGAAAGAAAAGGCCATTGAGCAGGCCATTAATCGTTTATATATTACAGGCATGATAGAATATGCTCAACCCTATTTTATCCCCGGGTTATTCCAGTATTTTCCTAACGATCCATATCTAAACGACCAATACTACCTTGAAAAAATTCAGGCTTTTGATGCATGGGAAATATCTAAAGGCGATACCAATACAGTAATTGGGATAATTGATACCGGCACTGACTTATGGCATCCTGACCTGATAAACTCAATAAAATATAATTATAATGATCCCATAAATGGTAAAGATAGTGATAATGACGGCTTTATAGATAATTTTTATGGTTGGGATTTTGGAGAGAATAATAATAAGCCGCAATATAATAATAATCCTCACGGCGTTCATGTTTCGGGCATTGCATCGGCCACACCAGATAATAACACAGGTATTGCAGGCACAGGCTATTATTCTAAATTTATGCCTGTAAAGGTAGATGATGAGTACGGCAGGCTTATTAAAGCTTATGAGGGTATTGTTTATGCAGCCGACAGGGATGCCGGAGTGATAAATTGCTCATGGGGAGGAGAGCTGGGCGCAGGGCCTTTCGGAAGAGACATAGTCAACTATGCCATATTTAACAGGGATGTATTGATAGTCAGTGCAGCCGGCAATTCAAACAGCCAAACTCCTGTTTACCCTGCAGCTTATGAACATGTGCTCAATGTTGCAGCAACTGATGAAAATGATATAAAAGCAAGCTTTTCAAATTATGGTATCACAATTGATGTATGTGCTCCGGGAAAGGATATTCTTTCAACCTGGCCTAATTCATCATACATTAAATCAGGAGGAACATCTATGGCTGCTCCAATAGTTTCGGGAGCAGCAGCAATTATGAGGTCGCATTTCCCCGAATACAATGCCCTGCAAATTGCCGAACAGCTCAGAGTTACAGCCGACAATATTGATACTCTAAATGGCAACTCTCAATATAAAGGAAAACTCGGCTCAGGAAGAATAAACCTTTACAAGGCACTAACCGAAACCAATCAACCTTCCTTAAGGCTCATGAAACATAAATATACATGCGATGAATATTCATCACATAATGCCAACGATACAATGAATATAGCAGGAACCTTTGTGAATTTTCTTGAACCTGCCGAAAACATCAAAGTAACACTATCATCACCTTCAAAATATATAAAAATTATTGATAGTGTTTTTCAAACAGGGCCGTTAGAAACAATGGATTCTGTTAACAATAAAGAAAAACCCTTCAAATTTAAACTAAAAGATAATATACCCCAAAACCATAAAATTGAATTCAAGCTGTCATATACAGACAATAAAGACTATGACGGCAATCAATTTTTTTCAGTATATGTAAATATCGATTACCTGCTTGTTGATGCCAACAGGATTACAACAACCCTCACAAGCAAAGGAAGTTTGGGTTATAACTATCCAAAATATCAGCAAGGTGTCGGATTTTTGTTTGACCAAAGCCGATCAATGGTTAAATGTGCAGGATTGATTGCCGGTAAAAGCTATAGCAGTATTGTTGATAATATTTATGGCAGTGAAGAAAATTCTTTTAACGAGAGGTTTTTACCGGTAGAAAATATCACTAAGCTCGATGAACCGGTCTTTTCTGATTTCGATGCAGCAGGCTCATTTAAGGATGACCCTGATTATCAGTTCGGCTTAAACATAAAAGTAGATCAATATGCTTATGCGTGGACCGAAAAAGGCAAAGACAAATTTATTATACTTGAATATGATATTATTAATAAAGGCAGTGATGAAATAAGCAGTTTTTATGCAGGTTTTTTTGCAGATTGGATAATCAGCGATATCAAGCAACACCGGGCTGCTTACGACGCCGAAACCCAAATGGGCTACGCCTATTCGGCTGCAGGTGAACATTACAAAGGCATTAGCCTTATCAGCGAAGGTATATTCAGACATTATGCTTTTGACAATAAAGGCTATGGAGGTAGTATAAAAATAAGCGACGGCTTTACCGATTTTGAAAAATACACCGCACTTAAAACTAACCGATCAAGCGCCGGTTTCCAGGGAGCCGATAACGATATAAGCACATTGGTAAGTACCGGCCCCTATAGCTTTTCACCCAAAGATACTGTTAATGTAGTCTTTGGCATCATTGCAGGAAATAACTTTGATGACTTGAAAAACAGTGCAAAAACCGCTTATGAACTATATCACGACGATAATGGAACTGTTAATATCGAAGAAATAAATCAAAAAGAAAATAAATACACGGTATTTCCTGTCCCATTTCACAATCAACTCAATATTGGCTTCGAAGCCAAACAAACTGAACATTATACCATCCGCCTTTTTAACATGAATGGAGAGTTGATAGATGTATTGCATGACGGGCTATTGACACAAGGCCGGCATAAATTAACATTCAACCTGTCATCACTAAACAATGCATATCAAACTTTTATTTTGCAAATAAGTGCAGGAAACAATATTGAAAACAGAAAAATTATTCGGACAATTAAGTAAAAATATAAACTAACAGAAGTTTTTACAAAATTTTTAAATGGAAGATTTTATTGATTTTATTCCCGAAAAATTCACACAATTTGTTTTTGTGACCTTACTCGCGTTGGTTATTGGACTGGCGCAAAGAAGGCTTCATACTGAAAAAGAGGAATTTAAGGTTTTCGGCACCGACAGAACATTTACTTTCATTGGTATTTTGGGCTTCATACTCTATATTGTCGATGAAAACACCCTTATACCTTATTTGACCGGATGGCTTACATTAAGTGTTTTACTGGTTGTCTATTATATTTTCAAACTAAAGGAACAAAACACTTATGGCATCACAACAATTCTTATAGGGCTTATAACCTATTGTATACCACCGCTTGTAATCACTCAACCGGCATGGCTTTATATACTTGTTGTAGTCACAGTACTAATATTTTCCGAGATAAAGGGGTCTTTTGTCGAAGCATCCAAAAAGTTTGATAAAGATGAGTTCATTACCCTGGCAAAATTTCTTATCATAGCAGGTGTTATCTTACCAATAGTGCCTGATAAGCAAATAGTTCCATTTATAAATCTTACCCCTTTCAATGTATGGATTGCTGTAGTGGTTATTTCAGCTATTTCCTATATGAGCTACCTGCTAAGAAAGTTTGTCTTTACCAAATCGGGAATTATTGTTTCGGGAATTTTGGGCGGATTATACAGCAGCACAGCAACCAGCATCATACTCTCCCGAAAAAGCCGAAACCTTGTTAATCAACACGAAAATTACCAATATGCATCAGCCATAGTACTTTCAATGGCTATGATGTATTTTCGCATATTGTTTCTAATGATCATTTTTAACAGAAACCTTGCACTATACCTTCTACCTGTTTTTACAATAATGACAGTGTTTTCATTGATAATAGGGCTGACTACACTGCGGAAAGCCAAGAAAAATAATAGTGTTGATAAAAATAATATTATTGATAAAAACCCGCTTGAATTTAAAGTAGCAATAATCTTTACTCTACTATATATTGCCTTTTCTTTTATAACACATTATGTAATAGATATTTATGGCGTAACCGGCCTCAATGTTTTGAGCTGGATTACAGGCCTGGTAGATATTCATCCCTTTCTCTTGAATATTTTTCAATACAAATATGATGTAAGTACCAATGTAATTGCATTTGCCACTTTACAGGCAATTATCAGTAACAATATACTAAAAACCTGCTATGTTCTTTTTCTTGCAGACAAAAAGCTCAGAAAACCCGTTGCTTTTGGTATGGGAGCCATAATTCTACTTAATGCTGCATTACTTTTATTTTTGCTGTAAACCAACTTTTTTATAAGTTAATAACTTTTGGATAACTTTTAACCCGTGAGTTATAAAAAAAACTCCTCTAAAACTAACTTTGTAATAAAGCCGGTTTTTATTAAATCCCTGCCAAAAAAATAAAAACATGTTGAATAACTTAAAGCCCTATATTGTAATTGGAGCTGCCACTATAACTTTGCTGATTATTTTATGGGCTGTTTTAATGTTTCTGCAAAAACAAACCTCCTATGCAGACCATAATGCGGCAAAACTTATCCCATCAGATGCTTACCTGGTAATTAATTCTAATGACCCGCAGGGAAATTCCGAAAGACTGCGTGAAACAATTTTTTGGAAAGAGCTGACAAATATTGATAAAATTGATGAATTTAATCAATCACTTATCTTTCTTGATTCAGTAATTAACATTTCTGAAAAAACACAAAAATTATCAGAAGAAAGCACCCTGTGGATCTCTTTTCATAATATCCCACAGAATAACAACGCAGTATTGTTTAATATTAATTTAAACCGAAGGCATAAACTAAAAAATGTAACCTCATTTTTAGAAAAAAACTTTAATTTTTCGCTTATAAAAAAACATAGCTTTATTGATAAAGATATTTTTGAGAGTAAATTTTATGAAGAAAAAGAAGTTTTTATCACCTTGTATAAAAACAGCCTGTTAATCAGCAAACATAAAAGACTTATTGAACGAGCAATTACACAATATAAATCAGGAAAAAACATCCTCTCAAATGAAGATTTTGCCGCACTTAAAGATCTGACAGGTGAAAATACTAATGTTTATTACGATTTGAAAAGCTTATGCCGTAATTTGAACAAAATAACAAAGTCGGGAAAACATCCATTTTTTGATTGCAACAAATTCGACTCCTGGTTGAGTTGGGATATCCATATATACGATCAAACTGTATCATTTTACGGATTTTTATTGCCCGGTAAAGACAAACAACCTGTCTTTATGAATAAAGAACCCCGCGAACTATCTGTTTTATCAGGGCTACCCTCAAGCACCTTGCTGCTGATAAGCAAATCAACCAAAGATTCAAAAACCACTGATTATAATACAAATTCCTGCCTCGTTAACCAAACAGCTCATGCTTATTTTGTCAATGATATACATGCAGGAACAATATCTTCAATCTTAATACTTCAAACCGAAAATCGTAAAGATGCAAGCAGTTTTGTCAGAAACCAGGACCTAAAAGAAATAAGTGCTGAAAAAATTTTTTCTGAAAAAACTGATCTAAACATATATGAAGCACCTAAAGATCAAGATTTTAAGGATGTTGCCGGACATAAGTTTAATAATAAGTTTAAGTATATCATTAAAGCAGAAAATTTATTAATAGCAATGCCTGATATACATGCTGCCAAAAACTGGTACAGATTCTATAATAATCGTCAAACCTTGTTAAACGATCTAAATAATCAAAATATCCGAGAACATTTGCCAATGTATAGCAACTTTTTTGTTTATATAAACATTCCCGGCCTTATATCATTTATGGATAACTCTTTTACCAAAGAGACCAGGGATTTTTTAAAAGAAAACAGCCAGTATATAGAAAACTTCGACAAATTTGCATTTCAAATATCACACCACCGAAACCGGCTTTTTCAAAATAATGCAGTTATTAATCATGATCCATATTCACTAAATATTCCCGAAAAAAATTGGGAAACTTTACTTGACACTACAGTAAATAAAAAACTGTTTAATGTTGTCAGCCATGTTGATCAATCGGAAGAAATTATTGTAGCAGATAAAAACAACATTCTTTATCTAATAAACGACAAAGGCGAGGTTTTGTGGAGCAGAGAACTACCTGAAGCTATTATGTCGGAAATATACCAGGTAGACTATTACAAAAACAATAAATATCAATATCTTTTCAATACAAAAAATTATATCTTCCTCATTGACCGGCTTGGAAGAGATGTGGCCGATTATCCTTTAAAGCTGACAAAACCGGCCTCAGCACCTATGGCTCTGTTTGACTATGAAAATAACAAAGAATACAGGTTACTGATTCCAACCGAAGATAAAACAATTCTGAATCTCGACAAAACCGGCTCCCCAGTTTATGGCTGGCTATACGACAAATCAAATGATACCGTCAGAAAACCCGTGCAACATATTCGTATGGATGAAAAGGACTTTTTAATTGTCACCGATATAACCGGAAAACCGGAAATACTCAACCGTAGAGGCCAAACAAGAATAAAAATACCGGAAAAACTGAAAATATCGCAAAAAAACCCGGTTTATTTTGATACTACAGGCTCAAAAAAACCCCACTTCATATTATCAGGAAAAAAAGGGGAAATAATAAAAATAACCATCGAAGGAAAAGTTTCTGAATTTGCAATTGATGTGTTTACCGATGATCACTTTTTTTTATACAACGATATAACCCTTAACGAAAAAAAAGACTTTTTGATCGTGGATAAAAACATTTTGTATGTCTACGATTCTTCAGGTAAAAAAATGTTCTCCCATAAATTTGATGGCTTTGTTGAAAACAGACCTGTTATTTTTAATATAAATAATAATATGAAGCTAATAGGTATAGTTGACAAAAAAAACAAAAAAGCTTACTTGTTTAATTCTACAGGCCAGAATTTAACCCCTTTCATAAAAAGTAACGTTACTTTTATAATTAAAAGAACTGATAAATCAAATAATATTGAGGTCATAAAAGGACTGGATAATATTATAAGAAGCTATCAAATATCATCTTAATAAATTTTCAATCACCCTTTTTGCGACTAAACAGATAATTATTGCTATTATTAATAATAATATTGTGATTAATTTATAAGTTTAGTTTTTTATCCGAACTTTTTATAATAAAATTTTTATTTTAATTATTATTATTTGTTATTTTGTTAAATATTAGCATTAAAATATATATTTATTTTTTTACATTATTCAATATAGCATTGAAATTATAGAAAGAATATAACATTTTTGAAATATTTATAAAATCAAAACATATGGAAACAAAATCCGGAATTTTACAGCACTTTTCTGTATCTGTTGTTATTTTGGCAATCTTTTTCACAGCCATGTTTAATTCTTGCGATTATAGTTATCTTGATATGAACGAAGATAATACAGAAGGCACCTTTGGGCCGACTTATGCTTTGCCTCTTATAAAATCCAATCTAAGTATTGACGATATGATTGATTTGGATGAAACCGAGTCAGTTGAAGTTGGTGATGCTAAGCTTGGAGACGACAAGATTATCAAATTGATTTATAATGGAAGAATATATTCCGTTGATGCCAAAGAACTTTTTACAATTGATGATCTTCATTCACAGTTTTCTTATTCCTATACTCCTCCATCTGCAAAGTCTGTTTCAGAAACATTTAAATTTTACGTGGATTTGGAAGGAGAAGAAAGAATTGATGAAATATCTTTCATAGAAGGAAAAATGTCTGTCAATATTGAGGCTGATAATTTGATTAATGATGGTTACGAATTACTTTTTGATATAAGTGTGCCCGGATCGGGCTTTAGCGAAGAGTTTCTTTTGCAAGATACCCCCAAAGAATTTGATCTTGATGGTTATACGTTTGATTTTAAGCAAGATGATCAGGGAACTTATTTGGAAATAGATTATATAATAAGCGTAGAAGAAGAGGGAACACCCGAAAATAGTCCCTACGACATGGTTTTTAACAAAAACATAAACTCCGATAAATATGAAATAAAGGGATACTTTGATAATTTTGATTTTAGTATAGGTTCTGACACTATAAGCCTTGGAATATTCAATGAAAGTGTTTTGAGTGAAATATTTTTTAAAGAGCCATATGTTAATATATTTGCAAATAATTCTATGGGATTACCACTAAGTATTCATTTTGATGTATTTCATTTTTACAATAAAGAAAAAGACACTATAGATATCAGCGGGCCCGGGTTTGAAAACAATAACCCGTGGAAGATTGATTATCCGGTTATTATAGGTGACTCCGCCATGACTGAAGCTGAGCTTAACCGTCAAAACTCAAACATGGATGATATCCTGGAGATAAGCCCCCACAAATCAGCATACAAAATCAGCGGGGAAACAAACCCGGATCAAGACCCTGAAATAGATAACTTTATACGGCATGACAGCAATTTTAACATCGACGTGGAAGTCAATTTACCGCTTTATGGTAGCATTAACAAATATGTGTTTCAAGATACCCTCGATTTTTCTATAGGCGAAATTGATAACGATATTGATGATCAAATTGAATGGATTGAATTAAAATTTAATATCGGTAATGGGTTTCCGCTTAACCTCGCTTTACAGGCACATTTCCTTGATGAGAATGATGAAAAAATTGATGATGTTTATTTATTTGATGATTATGAAGATATTTTTAAATCGGCAAAGGTGGGTGCCGATGGTGTGGTTGTAGAAAAAACACATGAAGAAAAAAAAATATTGATAGAACATGATAAAGTTGACGAAATTGAGGATGCTGAAAGCATAGTTGTATCATTCCGTATTAGCTCAGCCCACGAAAACAACAATGCTAAAGTTGTAAAAATTTATGAGGATTATACAATAGACGTGCGGCTTGGCACAAGAATAAAGCTGGCTATTGAACTGTAAATAATTTATAATGATTCTGTATTATATAGTAAAAATAAATATTTTGTTATTATATGAAGAAAAAATATTTTTATCACGGTAATTTAATAATAATTATATTGTTTGTATTATTAATTATGCCTAATAAGGCCGGGTCTCAGCCAACGGCAACGATTCACTGGATGCAAGGCATTCCTCAATCTATATATTCTAATCCGGGATTAAAGCCCGATGCACGCATTTATATCGGTATGCCTGGCTTTTCATCAAGCTATATGGGGGTAGCACATAACGGATTCAGGATAGATGACCTGTTTCCAAAAGAAAACGGTACCTTTGTTTATGACGAAGATAATATGCTCGACAAGCTTAATGATAATAATTATTTTAAATTCGACTATCAACATGAAATCCTGGCGTTTGGATTTCGCTATTATGAAAACCAGTTCTCTTTTAATTTAACTGAAAAAACAAATGCCCGAATTGGATATTCCAAAGACTTTATGAAATTAATGTTAAAGGGTAATGATGTTTTCAGGGAAATGGAACGCCCTGCCAATTTCGACGGCAGTGGTTTAGATGCAACTTATTACAGGGAACTTGGCTTCGGTTATTCCAGAGAATGGATGGATCAACTAAGAGCCGGCGCGCGTGCAAAAGTTTTATTCGGCCTGGGAAATATCCATTTTGAAAGAGCCGATTTCTCACTAAATACTCATCCCGATACTTATGACCTGAATTTACACTCCAATCTTTTAATAAATACTTCTAATCCTTTTATTATTGACATAGATAAAGATGAAGATATTATAGACGCTGATTTTGATCCCGCTGACTTTATCACAAATACCCAGAACTTGGGCTTTGCCATTGATCTGGGAGGGGTTTACGATATTGACGAGAGGTTTTCGGTAGGACTTAGTTTAATTGACCTGGGCTTTATAAACTGGAATTCAGGCGTTGATAACATTGAAATGGAAGGAGAATTTGACTTTGAAGGATTTGATCTGCAAAAATATTTTGATGATGAAGAATATTTTGATGATTTAGGCGATACAATGCTTGATAGTATCAGGGAAATTTTTGACCCTGTGCAAACATCCGATAGTTACCGCACTATGCTGCCAACCAGGATTTTACTCTCGGGAACCTATAATATAAGTGATATACATAAAGCCGGGCTTTCACTGCAAGGCGAGTTTTTCGACGGAAACTTTTACCCCTCTTTTACAGCTGCATACAGTATTCAACCAATACCGCAAATCGGAGGTTCAATATCATATTCGCTGATTCATCAAAACTTTGCTAATGTGGGACTAGGCTTTCATTTCAATTTATATCCGCTACAAATTTATTTTGCAACAGATAACTTTATCCCTGCAATGCAACCTCATACGATACAAACAACATCATTCCAGGTAGGGATCAACTTACTAATAGACTATATGCACCATGATACAGCAAGGCCGCTGCACTGTTGGTAAAAAAAGTTTTAAAGCATTTTAATCAAACTGACAGACACTCTGATTTGTTTTAGTTATTTTAAATATATTATCTGATTTATATTAAGTGGTTAATTCAACAATTCTTTGGGGCCGGTATGTATCTGTCTGTTAATACGATATATTTTTAATATTCTATTGCCGCCACATATCTTCAAAAAATTTAATTAAGTTTACAATATGGCGATACAATATTAAAAAAGCTTTTTGGCTTTTAATAGTATAATTTATTAAAGCCTTGATAAAACTTTTTGATTCATGATAAAAAAAATAATACTTATCGGAGCCGGCAATGTTGCTACTCAACTTAGCAAGGCTTTATTAAATGCCGGAAAGGAAATATTACAGATATACAGCCGAACCGAATCATCAGCTTCGGGATTAGCCCATAAAATTAATTGCCCTTATACCACCAGGCCGGAAGAGCTTTTGCCCGGAGCTGATTTGTATATTATTGCAGTGTCGGATGCGGCTATAGAAGAAATTTTAAAAACATTTCAGTTTAATAATGCACTCGTCGCTCACACATCGGGAAGTACAGATATAAAAGTTTTATATGATTATGACCTAAGGCCTGCCGTTTTTTACCCTTTACAAACATTTTCAAAAGATGTAGATGTAGATTTTAATGACATCCCTTTGTTTATAGAAGCAAAAAACGATAATGATCATAAAATATTAACCGGCCTGGCAAAATCATTATCATCAAAAGTTTTTTCAGCAGATTCGCGCCAAAGAATGTTAATACATATTGCCGCTATTTTTGCATGCAACTTTACAAATCACTTCTTTTATTTAGCCGAAAACTTATTAAAAAAACACCGGGTTGATTTTGATATTTTAATGCCTTTGATAAAAGAAACAGTACGCAAAGTTGAACTTAAAGGACCTTTTAACGCTCAAACCGGCCCGGCTGTAAGAAGCGACAAAAACATACTAAAATTACATTCTGAAATGTTATCGTCTGTTGAAGATTATCAAAAAATTTATAACTTTATATCAGAGAGTATCATTACCGAACATACCAATAATAGAGAAAAACATAAAAATGAGAAACTTTAAAAAACTTTTATCAAAAATTGACACTTTCATTTTTGATGTTGATGGTGTGATGACCAATGGCATAGTTATTCTTTCCACAACAGGAGAAATGCTTCGCACAATGAACGTAAAAGATGGATATGCCTTACAGCTTGCCGTAAAAAAAGGTTATAAAATGTACATTATCTCCGGCGGCTATTCGGAAAATGTCATATCCAGATTTGAAAAGCTCGGTATCAACAATATATATCTTGGAGTAAGCAATAAGCTTGAAGTTTATAACAAGATAATTGAACAAACAAATATTCCGGCCGAAAATATTCTTTACATGGGAGATGATATACCTGACATTAAGGTAATGAAAGAAGTAGGCCTTCCTACATGTCCTGCTGATGCTGCAGAGGAAGTAAAAGCAATATCAAAATACATTTCACCATTTAACGGAGGAAAAGGTTGCGTAAGGGACATTGTAGAGCAAGTATTAAAAGTACAGAATACATGGCTGGATAATGACGGTTTTCATTGGTAATAATTCAATTATATAATAACTCAAAAACCAATAATTAAATAATATACCAATAGCAATCATTAAAAATGTTGACATATCTTAAACTTTTCCGTTGGCAAAATCTATTGGTAATAGCATTTACACAATATTTGTTTCGCTATTGTATCATAGCACCTGTACTTAATAAATTTGAAATACCACTTTTTTTCTCCCATTTTGAGTTTTTTTTGCTGGTTTTGTCAACTTTATTAATAACAGCGGCAGGGTATGCCATTAACGACTATTTCGATTTAAGGATTGACCGTATCAACAAGCCACATAAAATTATTCTCGGAAAAGATTTATCCAGAAGAAAAGCCATCCTAGCACACACTATACTAAATATTTTGGGTATTATTATTGGCTTATATATGGCTTACCGCGTAAAATACCTCCCACTGGCAGGTATATTCATAATAGTTCCGGCACTTTTATGGCTTTATTCAATACGCCATAAACGTAAGTTCTTAATAGGAAATATCATTGTATCTATGCTCTCAGCAATTGTTATAGCTATTGTATGGGGCTTTGAATACCGTGGCCTGATTATCAGTCACGAAATTAATGAAGCAGCTGTTATTATTAACCGTTTTCTTAGAATATATGCATTATTTGCCTTTATAATTTCATTTATCAGAGAAATAATAAAAGATATTGAAGATATCAAGGGGGATTTGAAAGCCGGTTGCAAAACAATACCAATCATTTCGGGAGTAAGAAATAGTAAAAAGCTAATAATTGTGTTGTCTGTAATATTGATATTCTTTGTAGGCTATTTCCAGATTTATCTTTTGTCTTATGAATATCATCTTATATTTGCTTACCTTTTGTTTGCTGTACAAATACCAACTATTTTGTTTATTAATAAAATAAACCTGGCAAAAGAAAAAATTGATTATACCATAAATAGCCGGTTTGCAAAATTTATTATGATCACAGGCATTTTTTCAATGTTTTTATTTTACTTTTATTTATAGAGCCGAATGTTATTATTAAATAAACTAAAAGAACTGGATATAATTCTTGCATCACAGTCTCCCAGGCGGCAGCAATTATTAAAAGAAGCAAATATTCCTTTCAGGATAGTTGCAAAAAAAACTACAGAAACCTTTAATAATATAGCACCTCCGGGCGATATTGTTGTAAATCTTTGCCGGTCTAAAGCTAATGCATATAATGATGAGTTAACCGGGCCGCAAACTTTGTTAATTGCAGCCGATACCATAGTATTTGTCAATGGGAGGGTACTTAATAAGCCTGAAAATAAAAAAGAAACAACAAAGATGCTTAAATTATTATCAGGAAGCATACACGATGTCTATACCGGTGTTTGTATAAAAACCATTGATAGGGAAAAATCTTTCTTCGAAAAAACAACTGTGTTTTTTGAGCAACTTACAGATGATCAAATAAGTTTTTATATAGATAAATATAAACCTTATGATAAAGCAGGGGGATATGGAATACAGGATTGGATAGGGCTTACAGGGATCAAGCGTATAGAAGGTTCATATCATAATGTAGTAGGGCTACCGGTTGCAAGGCTTTTTAAAGAGCTGAAAACTTTTATGAAGCTATGATAATAAATACAAAATATTATTTTTTCCTGCCTTTTTTAAATTTCCTGGTACTTTTTTTCAAATGCTCAGACCATTCTTGCTGGCTTTCAGACTTATGCTTGTCGTGAATATCTTTTATGGTGTTTTCAGAAGTACTATCCTTATCCGGCCCGGTCTTAATTTCATTTTTTTCATCACCTTGTTCACCTACTTTTTCTTCATGCGTATCATCTGTTTTATCACTATCATCAGAATCCCGGCTTTCGTTATTAAGCTTTTCCATCAATTGATTAATTTCATTCTCTTTTATATCCAGATCCTTTTTTAGCTTATCTATAATATCTTTGTTTTCGCGGTCTCTTATTTCCATAGATTCTTGTGTGGCATTAAGCTCTTCCATGTTTTGACGCATTTCTTCTTCCTGTGCCCTCATCTCTTCAGCTTGTTGCTGCGATTTTTCCAACAACACAGCTGTTTTTTGATTTATCCTCGTACTACTTATTGTCGAAGCAATACTCTCACCGATTTTCTCTACAAATTCAACCTGATAATCTTCAAATTCATTAAATGATGCAAGTTCAACTACCCCATAAATATCTTCATTAAGCTTCAAAGGCACAATCAGTAATGCAGATGGATTATCATACCCCAGGCCGGAGGTAATATAAATATAATCACCGGGTATTTCGCTAAGATGTATGGTTTTCTTTTCCAGAAAGCAGGTACCAACAAGCCCTTCACCCGGCTGAATTTGTTTTTGCATATATTTACGGCGATCATATGCATAACAAGCAGTAAGCTCAAGAAATATCTCGTCTTCTTTTTCATCATTAATAATAAAAATCCCTCCCTGGTTAACAGACATATATTCAACAAGATGTTTTATGATGTTGTATGAGAGTTCATTTATATCAGAATAGTTTTGTCTTAAGATATCAGCAAATTTAGCTATCCCCTGGGTTACCCAGTTTCTTTTTTCATTTTCAGCAGTTCTTTGTTTTTCTTCCTCAACGGCCTTTTTAAGGCTATGTCGCATATCCAAAAGAGCATTCCCCAACAAATCATCCTTACTAAGTGGTTCATATTCATGATCAAAGTTTTTATTCTCAAGCGCCCTGGCAAATAAAGCCGTACGCCTAAAGCCATCAACTAATTGATTAACAGATTTTGTCATCTGCCCCACCTCATCTTCATACTCATAATCACTTTTCTCCGGAATTATACCTTTAGCAAGTTTATCAACTATAGAAGAAAGCTTATTAATCGGATTTGATATTGTACGTGTAGTATAAAAACTGACAATAGCGAGAATAAATACTGATAAAACAATGGCAAAAAGCAATACCAAGATAATATTTAAAACAGGCCCGGTAATAAATTCATATTGATCGATTGTAGCAACTAAATATGATTCTTCCGGCCCATACCATGTAAAATAGATCCATTTCCACTGCCCGTCGGTTTCATCATAATATCGTGAATTACCATGCCTGCTAAGCTCAATATCTCTGAAATAAGGTTCGCCGGCTAAATTAAGGCCCTCATTATGCTGACATATTAAAACATTGCCTCCCCGATCAATTAATGAAACATAGCCCGTATTATAAAAACTCTTTTCATAAAAAATTTGTTTTACATCTTCCAGCTCCCTGTCACTTGTCAAATCAAGTATAGTTGTTAAATATGACAATTCTTCAAAAAGCATATCTTCGGCATCGGCTTTTTGAGTGTTCACCCGGTTAATTATTGCAACTACTGCGAGTATAAACACTACCAATATTACAGCCAGATTTAATGTAAAAATAAAACGTTTATTTAAGTTCATGTTTCTATACCATGTAACCAGTCTTTTCATACTTTTATGTTTTTTTAATATGTTGCAAACGCATTATATTTTTAAATATTCAAAAATTATTGTCATATTATCATCCCGGCTCCAACAGTATTATTGTTGGCTTCATCTATTAAAATCACACTTCCGGTTATACGGTTTAACTTATATTTATCAAAGAAAAACGGGTGAGTTGTCCTAAGTGAAATTCTGGCAATATCATTTATACCAACATCTTTATCATTCTTAATCCGGTGCAGGGTATTAATATCTATTTTATAAAGGACATTTTTAACAATACATTTTGCTTCCCGTGTTGTATGTTTGATAATATATTTACCATTAATTTCAAGTTTGTCGTTGCTCATCCAGCATATCATAACATCAAAATCCTGGCTTATTTCGGGCACATTATTTTCACGAACAATCATGTCGCCACGGCACACATCCAATTCATCCTCAAGCCTTATTGTTGCCGACATAGGGGCAAATGCTTCTTTGATAGTACCTTCCGGCCCTTCTATGGCTTTTATTTTTGTCGTAAACCCCGAGGGTAAGACCATTACTTCGTCTCCCGGTTTATAAACCCCTCCTGCTATACGCCCTGCATAACCCCTGTAGTCGGGATATTCTTCTGATTGTGGCCTTATAACATATTGTACCGGAAATCGGCAATCAACCATATTCAAATCACTGCCTATATGAATTGTTTCCAAAAGATACATCAAAGTAGAGCCTTTATACCATAACATATTTTTAGACTTATCAACAACATTATCACCATGCAATGCACAAATTGGTATAAAATGTATGTCCTGAATATCAAGTTTGGACGCAAAAGCCTTCAGGTCGTTTTTAATTTTTTCAAATACACTTTGGCTATAATCTACCAGGTCCATTTTATTGACACATATAACAAGATGCGGTATTCCAAGAAGTGAAGCTATAAAGATATGCCTTTTGGTTTGTTCTATAACACCTTTTCGTGAGTCTACCAAAATAACAGCAAGATTAGCTGTTGATGCTCCTGTTACCATATTTTTTGTGTATTGAAGATGGCCCGGTGTATCGGCTATAATGAATTTTCTTTTTGGAGTTGCAAAGTATCTGTAAGCTACATCAATTGTAATACCCTGTTCTCGCTCGGCGCGTAGCCCATCTGTTAATAAAGCCAGGTTGACATGATCACATCCGCTGTTAAAGCTGGAAATTTTTATCGACTCATATTGATCCTGAAAGATAGCTTTGCTGTCATATAATAACCGCCCGATAAGTGTACTTTTGCCATCATCAACGCTGCCGGCTGTAGTAAAACGCAAAAGTTCCATATTTTGATAACCATTATCCTTGATCTTTCTCATTTAAATAATTGTTATTTAAAATTAAAAATATCCTTCTTTTTTTCTATCTTCCATTGACGTTTCCGAACGTTTATCATCAGCTCTGGAGCCCCTTTCAGTATTTATGGCAGCTGCGACCTCCAGGATTATTTCTTCAACAGTTTCGGCGTCAGATAAAGTAGCTCCGGTACAGCTCATATCGCCAATGGTGCGGAACCTTACACGCATCTCCTCCCACTTTTCACCTTCCATTAACTCTATATAATCACTCTTTGCAAGCAGCACACCTTTTCTGTTGACACATTCCCTTGTATGTGAGAAATATAATGAAGGCATCTCAATATTTTCCATCAAAACATACTGCCACACATCCATCTCTGTCCAATTACTTAACGGAAAAACCCTGAAATGTTCACCGTCTTTTTTCCGGCCGTTATACAAATTCCATAACTCAGGGCGTTGATTTCTTGGATCCCACTGGCCGAAAAAATCCCTGTGCGAAAACACCCTTTCTTTGGCGCGAGATTTCTCCTCATCACGCCGGCCTCCACCTATAGCTGCATCAAACCCATACTTTTCAATAGTATCAAGCAAAGTAACAGTCTGTATAACATTGCGGCTTGCATTAGGCCCTGTTTCTTCCTTAGCCCTGCCACTGTCAATCGACTCCTGTACATAACCAACAATAAGTTGTGCATTTATTCTTTCTATTAATGAATCACGAAATTTTATCGTCTCCGGAAAATTATGGCCCGTATCAATATGCAGCAAAGGAAACGGTATCCTTGCCGGGCTAAATGATTTTAAAGCTATATGTGTCATTACTATAGAATCTTTACCACCCGAAAACAACAAAACCGGGCGTTCAAACTGCGCTGCAACTTCACGCATCACAAAAATAGATTCTGATTCAAGCTCTCTAATATGATTAAGGTTATATGCTTGCATTATTATTTAAATGTTATTTTTGGAATAATAAAATCACTCAATTGTTTAACTACCTGGTCTACAGAATATTTTTCGGTATTTAATTCAATAGCAGGATTATCGGGTGCTTCGTAGGGAGATTCCACTCCGGTGAAATTTTCAATCAATCCTTTACGGGCTTTTTCGTATAACCTTTTAGGATCACGATTTTCACATGTTGCCAGTGATGCTTTCACATAAACTTCGATATAATCCTGAAAACCAATTATTTTTCGTGCAAACTGACGTATCCTTTTTGTTGGACTTATAAAAGAATTAATAACAATAATGCCGGCGTCAAGAAATAATTTTGAGATCTGAGCAATCCTTCTGATATTTTCATGACGGCCCTCTAATGAAAAATCCAAGTCATTGTGAATTGTTGACCGTAAATAGTCAGCATCAAAAACTTGCGTTAAAAAACCCTTACTAAAAAGCAATCTTTCAAATCGAACAGCAATTGTGGTTTTCCCGGATCCGGGAAGTCCTGTCATCCAGATAACCCTGGCATTCTGCTTTAAAAAGGCCTCTTTGTCGTGACGTTTTAATAAAAAATCCATAGCAGTAAAAGTATTTGATTGACTGCCATTATTATTAATTTTTATGGTGTTAAAGATAAATAAACTTAATCAACTATTATTACCAAAAACTTGATTTATTAAAAATTAATCAAAAAAATATACCTTGCAAATTTAAAAAAATAGAAGATAAAAAACCTCAGGCCGTAGTGTCTATTCCCGGCAACATATGTAAAAAAGCCGCCCAATTTGAAATATTGAAGCGGCTTTAAAAAATATATCTGAATATTTTAAGCTTTACAGGTTGCCATTTCAGCGGGGCAAAATTTTACTGTCCCAAGTAAGCCTTTAGGAGTTTGCTTCTTGAAGTATGTTTTAATCTTCTGATAGCCTTTTCCTTTATTTGCCTAACTCTTTCCCTGGTAAGGTCAAATTTGGCACCTATTTCATCTAAAGTAAGGCCATGATTCATACCAATACCAAAATAGAGGTTAATAACATCCCTTTCCTTTTCGGTAAGAGTTGACAATGAGCGTTGTATTTCTCTTGCAAGGGATTCATGCATCAGGCTCGAATCGGCATTAGGTGAATCCTGGTTAATATATACGTCAAGCAAGCTGGCATCCTCACCCTGAACTAAAGGTGCATCGACCGAAACATGGTGAGTTGATATCCGAAATGATTCGGATATTTTATCCTCGTTAAGCTCCAACGAATCGGCTAATTCCTCTGTTGAAGGAGGGCGCTCATATTTTTGCTCAAGTTTGGATGCTTCCTTTTTTATTTTGTTCAATGAACCAACCTGGTTAAGTGGCAACCTTACAATTCTTGACTGCTCAGCCAATGCTTGAAGTATCGATTGACGAATCCACCAAACGGCATAAGAGATAAATTTAAAACCTCTTGTTTCATCAAACCTTTTTGCTGCTTTAATCAAACCCAAATTACCTTCATTTATCAAATCCGGCAAGCTAAGCCCCTGATTCTGATATTGCTTGGCAACAGAAACAACAAAACGCAAATTGGCCTTAGTAAGTTTCTCCAGGGCAACCTGGTCGCCTTGTTTGATTCTTTGAGCAAGCTGAACCTCTTCCTCTGCCGAAATCAAAGGCACTTTACCTATCTCCTGCAAATACTTGTCTAATGAAGCCGTATCCCGATTGGTTATTGATTTTGATATCTTTAATTGTCTCATATTATATATTTAAGCTTTTGATAGTTAGGAGGTTTTTCTATTACAAGGCAAAAAAGTATGCAAAGATACAAAAATTTCCTAATCATTCATTAAAAAAACGCACTTTTTTCTTTCATATTACTTTATATTAAGGTTTATTAACCTAATTCATTTATTTTAAGGCAACTATATTGCTTTAAATAAATTTTTGAAAATTAAATTCTCTTTATATTATAAGGGCAAATTAACCCAAATAGGAATTTAATTTTTTTGTTGTATAATATTAGTTTACAGCCCTATTCCATAGTATGCACGTAGGCCATTTGGGTAAACCCCTTCAATAAGAACCCCTTCTCCTTCTCTTTTGCGAAGCTTTTCAGACAATTCGCTTGTTGAAGCTACCGGTTCTCTATCCACATGAGTTATTATAAATCCTTCTCTTACACCGGCATCCCTTAATTTACCACGACCTAAAGAAGATACCTTCACTCCATTATTGATTCCAAGCTTTTTTTTCTCTTCTTCGGCAACGGCTTCAAGAGTAGCGCCCAGCATATCATCAACACTTCGTTCACCGGGTTCAATGAAAGCAATCTCACCATGAATATTTTGCAATACGGCTGTAGCTTCCCTTTTCCGTCCGTTACGATAATATTCTAATTTAACTTCATCACCAGGTCTTTTTCTGCCTATCCTCTCAATCAACTCAGAAGGATTTCTTATTTCCCTGTCATCAACTGCAGTAATAAGATCACCTTTTTTAATACCTGCTTCATCTGCAGAACCTCCCCTTTGGACATTTTCAACATAAGCCCCCCTGAACTTATCCAGGCCAAGCTCTTCAGCCCGGCGCGAATCCAATTCACTGATTTCTATGCCAAGAAAACCTCTCTGTATCTCACCATGCTCTAAAATGTCTTCCATAACCTTTTCGGCAATATTTGAAGGTATTGCAAATGCATATCCCTCAAAAGATCCTGACCCGGAGGCAATAGCAGCATTAACACCTATAAGCTTGCCATTGGAATTTACCAGGGCACCTCCACTGTTGCCCCTGTTTACAGCAGCATCAATTTGTATAAACGACTCTATTGCTGTGCCTCCTCCAAGAATGTTAACATGCCGCCCCTTTGCACTGACAATACCTGCTGTAACCGTAGATGTGAGATTAAACGGGTTGCCGACAGCCAAAACCCATTCACCAACCCTAACTTCATCCGAATCACCAAACTCAGCATAAGGCAAATTATCGGCATCAATCCTGATAATAGCCAAATCTGTTGTAGGATCCTTGCCTACCACCTCAGCATCAAATACACGGTTATCATTTAAAGTAACTTCAATATTGTGGGCATCCTGAACAACATGATTGTTCGTAATAATGTAACCATTTTCTTTAATTATAACACCACTGCCAAATCCTTCAACAATTCTTTCCCGCTGTTGAGGCCGGCTTGGCCCGAAAAAAAACTCGCGAAAAGGATGGTCACCAAAAAACTCATCATATAAATTGGTACGCCGCTTATATTGCGTTTTGATATGAACAACCATATTTACCGTCTTTTCCGCAATAACAGTAAAATCAGGATTGGTCACCGGAACGTCTGAAGTATAACCGGCTAATCTGGTAGGAGCCTGATTTGCTGAATGAAAATTATCTGAAATTTCAGATCCCTGTTCATGGTTATCAGCCCAAAATATGTTATTAATACCAATTGATACAAATCCGCCTAAAAGAGCAGCTAAAAAAATTATTCCTATTCTTTTCATAACAGTATGTGTTTTAATAATTTTGAAAGTTATGTATATCTTTTAACGCAAAATAGCCAATATATGTTTCCTTTCAATTATTTAGTTTATAATTTGTTATGTTTTTTAACATAATTTTATATCTGAAGTACCGTTTTATAATATAAGCACCTTTTACCTATTACAACAAAAGATTTTATCCTGAATATGCACATCAATAAGTATGCCTGAAAATAAAAAAATTAATTATTATTAATATATTATTTACTGTTTTTCCCAGGCTTTTTCAAAATAATAACAAATTGTTAAATTAAGTTAAACAGGCTTGTTAATATGTCATAACTTAAAAACATGCTAATTAATATAAACAAAATGAATTGCGGTAAACAAGTTGCTTTACTTTAATAAATAGCATTATTAACAGCCGGTAAAAAATTTGAAGAAAAAAAATTACGAATTACCCTTAAAATAACAACTTTGTTTTTTTGTATATTTGATATAAATATCTATTAATTTAACAATGAAAAACCAAAACATTTTTAAGGACTATAATTTAATACACATAGTTTTGGGGCTTACCATAGGCTTTTTTATGGGAGGTGCATTGATTTATTATGGCGTTAACCGACAAAATGTCAGTTTTTTTTATAAGGATATTGCGTCATTAGAAGCACAAAAAAAACAGGCAAAAGAAGATCCGGGGCAAGCCGGTAAAACTCCAAATGATTACAACTCAACCAATAACAGCATACAACCCGAAAAAGCTTCAAACATAAGATTATCTCAATCGCGTTTCAAACAAAATGAATTTTCGAATATTGCACCTGACACATTAGTATCATCTAATGAACAACCTTCAAAAACCGCCTCCGGTTTAATAGTATCTCAATCTACAGATAACACACATAAAGATGTAATATCATTATATGATAAATTAAAAAAAGCTAAAAAAGAAGCTAATTCTGAAACTTCCTATGACAGGGTTGTAAAAGATGAGCATATCCTTACAAAAGCAATGCAAAAACCCCTGGGATTTAAAGAACGCTCACCAGCAAGTTCTTATCCTGAACTGGATTCAATGCTGGGTAAAAATGGTTCAAATCCAAACAAAAACTATCTATTAGTAGAATTTTGGGAATCTCCTCTAAAGTCAAAAGGTTATAAAAAAGGAAATAATAAAATAATTTTGTATGGTATTACTCTTTATGATTTTGTTTCGTTTAGATTTTATAATGACACCTTATATTTGAAATATTTAAATCAATTTTACCCACTGGAATTTACTCCTGATTTCAAATCGCTGAAACCCGTGAGTGACCTGGCGCTAATCGATAAACTTCAACAACTGTAAGATGAATTTTGCTAAATATCACGGAGCAGGAAATGATTTTATTATCATCAAAAACCCTGATGATAATCTATTAAGCAACACAAATACAAAACAAAAAGAGATCAGTGAATTATGCCGGCGCAAAACAGGCATTGGAGCTGATGGATTAATAGAGCTGAAGCCAAGCCAAAAAGCTGATTTCAAAATGATATATTATAATTCCGACGGTAAAGAAGGAACTATGTGTGGAAATGGAGGAAGATGCATAGCTGCCTTTGCATGGCATAATAAAATAGCCGGCCAAACGATGCAATTCGAAGCTTCCGACGGAATACATGAAGCCAAAATTATAGAATCATTAAATAATACCAGCATAGTGGATTTACAAATCGGAAATGTTACAAATATCGATATCAAAAATGATTATATTATAATTGACACAGGTTCACCCCATTACATAAAATTTGCCAATAATATAGAAAGAATTAATGTATATGAAGAAGGAAAGAAAATCCGTTTTGACAACATTTTTATGCCACAGGGTATTAATGTAAACTTTGTAGAGGTTTTTAACGATAACTTGTTTGTAAGAACTTATGAGCGAGGTGTTGAAGATGAAACACTTTCCTGCGGAACCGGTGTAACTGCAGCCGCAATAGCCTCTTATATCAAAAACATTAAATTTAAAACAAATGATTATCCTGTAATTACCAGGGGAGGCAAACTAGTTGTTAAATTCAGGGAAAACAAGAAAAAAAACATGTTTGAAGACATATGGCTTAAAGGTGAGGCTGTAAAAGTATTTCAAGGAAATTACTAATTCAGGCAGGTAACTAAAATATAAACATAGCTGCAACTTTTTTTTTCTATATCAAAAGTCCCGGCCCCAAAATAACAGATTAATTAACAGATGTGCACAAAAAAGCATAAAATTAGTATCAGATACCTACACTTCATTGGGTTGATATTTAGAAGTTTAGATTTAATATATTTATAAAATTTACTTTTATATAATGGAATTACTTAAAGGACCAAATCTACAATTACGGGCACTTGAACCTGGAGATATTGATTTATTGTATAAATGGGAAAACGACACCAAATTATGGACGCTCAGCAACACCACCACTCCTTTCTCCAAATTTTATCTTGAACAATTTATAATAAACTCCCAAAACGACATCTATGCCGATAAACAATTAAGGTTGATAATTGAGCTTCACAACCATAATAATGAAATTATAGGATGCATAGACATTTTTGATTTTGACCCAGCAAACAGCAGGGCAGGTATAGCAATACTAATTGAAAAAAAATACCGATCACATGGCTACGGAAGTGAAGCACTTGAAATAATCATTAACTACAGCAGGGATACTTTAAACTTAAAACAAATATTTTGCAATATCGGGGCTGACAATAAAGAAAGTCTTAAATTATTTCAAAAAAAAGGATTTGAAATTACCGGTCAAAAAAAGTACTGGATAAGAAAAAATCACAAATGGATAGATGAGTATATACTGCAGCTGATTTTTTAACGTTATTGCTTCTGTGTTATAATACAAAATGCTAACAAGTTGTAAGCGGACTAAATAAGACCCGTCACTCGTTATTCGTTACCCTTTACTATAAATTTAAATATCAGAACTTTAAATACTATTTATACAAATGAAAAAGATATTCATATTTTTGGCAGTTCTTGTAATTCTTTCGCTTATAGGCTTTGGTTTTATTGCTTATAAAGTATTATATCACCCGAATGTTAACACCGGCGAAGAGAAATCAACATACATTCATATCCCCACGAATTCAACATATGATGATGTTAAAAATATACTATACGACAAAAATCTTATCATTTCAACCCGCACTTTTGAATGGCTTGCCGAAAGGAAAAATTACAGAAACCATGTTAACCCCGGACGATACTATTTAACTTCTGATATGGGCAATAATGAATTGATAAATTTATTACGTTCAGGACAACAGAAGCCTGTCAGATTAACTTTCTCGAATATATCATCAAAAAAGGAATTTGCAACCACTGTTGCGCAATTTATAGAAGCCGACTCCTCATCAATAATATCAAAGCTCAATGATCCGGAATTCATGTTATCTTATGGTTTTAAACCAAATCAAGCCAAGCTGATGTTTATTCCAAACACTTATGAATTTTATTGGAATACTTCGGCTAAGGAGTTTTTTGACAGGATGTATAGTGAATACCGCCAATTTTGGAACGAATCACGCAAACAAAAAGCTGCAGATTTAAATATGACTCCTGAGGAAGTTGGTATATTGGCATCAATAGTTCAACTTGAGACAAATAAAAGAGATGAGATTTCTAAAATTGCAGGGGTTTATATTAACAGGCTAAACCGTAATATGCCTCTTCAGGCTGACCCTACTGTAATTTTCGCTTTAGGTGATTTTTCTATAAACAGGGTATTAAACAGGCATTTAAAAGTTGATTCCCCCTATAACACCTATAAACACAGGGGGCTTCCACCCGGCCCCATCTCAATGCCTGAACCTGTTACTATCAACCGGGTGCTAAATTACGAAAAACATGATTACCTTTATTTCTCGGCCAAAGAAGACTTCTCGGGTTATCACAATTTTGCGGAAACATATTCCCAGCACATTGCTAATGCAAGAAGATACAGGCAAGCTCTTAATGAAAGACAAATCATGAACTGATAACACCTCTTAGAGTCAAGGCAAAATAAATTATCAAACTCAATTATTACAGTGTTTTTTTAGAAATAGTTGTTATAACTATCCACAGTGCAAAAAGCGATTTACCAGCTTCATTGTTTCCTCATGATTTCCTTCCAGTTTTTCACGCAGGTTTTCATCATCATAGCTTTCAAGTGTTTTAACCACACCGTCTATTAAACTATCTGTAAAAACGCCGTATTGCTTGAATATGTCAGACTGTTTTTTCAGGTATGAAGCGGCCTTTTCGCATGAATAGGGTAATTGTGCCAGCTGCTGCTGACGCTTTTTGTGTTCCTCGGCAAAAATATTCACATCAATATATGTTTTTTCTGCAAACTCCAGTGCATTTGGCATTTCCAGGCCATGACGAGCGCCAACGCATAATCCTGCAATCAGCAAATAAATATCAGCTGAGCCATCAGGGCAACGGAATTCGAAAGTCGGTTTATCACTGATATCAAGGGTTTGATTCTCTTCGAATTTATTTTCTTTTTTTATCATGTCAGTAGCCCCTGTCCACCCAAGCGGCACTCTTATCAAAGCCGAACGGTTTCGCTCGCCCCAGCAGACATTTGTTGGTGCCTCCTGGTTGGGAACCAATCGAAAGTAACTTGTTGGAATCGTATTACCAAAAGCCGAAAGTGCAGGTGCAATATCTAATATACCGGCTATAATCTTTCTTGACGGCTCGCTTACCTGCCCGTCTTTAAACGTAACATTTTTCCCGTCTTTCATTGGCCGCATATGAATATGCATACCACTGCCGGCTTTGCCAGAAGTGATCTTGGGTGCAAAGCTCACCGTAACACCATACCTGTATGCAACTTCACGCAATACCCACTTGGCAATAATAAGCTGATCGGCAGCTGCTTCAATATTAGTAGGCTGAAACTCTATCTCGTTTTGCTCATATTCATACTGTTCATCAGAAAAATTACCAACTTCCGAATGACTGTATTTTATATCACATCCGCACTGAGCCATAGCATGCATAGCATCAATCCTAAGCTGCTCCCATTTAACGAAAGGAGAAGATTCATGATAACCTCTCTGGTCAGTAGCCTCATAAAATTCAGCCTTTTCGCTGATGATGTAATATTCTATTTCTCCCATTACATCTAGCTCATAACCGGTGCGATCATGCAAAACATCATGAGCTTTACGCATAATGTTTTCCGGAGCACTGGCAAGAAGATTACCATCTTTGTCGTAATATGAACAAAGTATATCAAGAGTCGGAATCTCAGCAAAAGGATTTAAAAACGCTGTTCTAAAGCGTGGAACTACATAAAGGTCACTCGAACCGGCTTCCAAAAAACCAAACAAGCTGCTGCCATCTACCCTCTCACCCGTAGATAAAACATTTTCCAGCTGCTCAATATCCTGAATAACAAAATTCAAAGCTTTCAACCGGCCATCTCCACCTACATACCTGAAATTGAGGATGCGAATATCATTGTTTTCAATGTAACTTATAATATCTTTTTTAGTAAACTTGCATGCAGGCTTATTTAAATAACCTACCAATGGATTAACATGTTCAAAATTTTGCTTTTTAGTCATATCTCTACACTTTTTATAATTTGAGGGTGATTTTTTTGTCAAACATAATCAAAAAATTTGAAAAATAAATTCTTAAACCTGAAATAACAATAAAAAAAGCTCAAACCGGCTGATTTTTAAAACACTAATTATTATATTCCTTGCAAAACAAACAAAATTAAAAAATATGAAAATTCGCAAAGACAATGAAAAGATGATTTGGGAGGTGTGGGTTGTCAACGACAATATAATGTTAGGATTTTTTGTATGTTGTTGCTAATTTTGTTTTTATATTATTGCCGATTAACGGCTATTAAAGAATTTGGATATGTACATGATTATTAAACAGCAATTATTAATATTATTACAAAATTTACGGCCGGAAATTTTAGCAGTTTTGTTAATTTTTATGATAATCTCCTGCCGCCAACAACAAAAAGTTATACACGATGATTTTGTTATAGAACATGAAGAATTTTCTTCTGCTGAAAAAAAATGTCCGGATGCAAAGAGTGATTATGTTTATAATCTTTTTGAAAAGCTGGGTTTTGAGCCGTCAGCCAAAGCCGATTTACAATTATTGAATGAAGTTGCTGAATGGCTTGGTACTCCATACCGTTTTGGTGGTAATGACAAAAATGGCGTAGATTGTTCAGGATTTGTGGTTATGATATACCGGCATGTATACGATATTGAGCTAAACCGCCGTTCGGCAGATATTGCAAAAAATGCCCGTAAAATAAGAAGTACAGGAAGATTACAGGAAGGCGACCTGGTTTTTTTCCGTATTAAAGGAAGCAAAATATCGCATACAGGAATATATCTGGGTAATGGCTATTTTGCTCATGCATCATCTTCAAATGGAGTAGTAATAAATAAATTAAATGAACCATATTATGCCGAAAGGTTTGCTTTCGGAGGAAGAGTCAAATAAACCAGATTCGAAACACAGTTCTTTAAAAACATAAGGCAAGTATAAAAATCAGAACAAATGCCTGAAAGGAACAAGCAACCACTCAAATAGCCTGTGTATAACCGGCCTGTTAATCCAGCTGTCATAATTAAAAATTTCTGATTCTTTAATAGTCAGATTAATATGTTTGATCATTTGCCTTGCCAAAGATTTATGCTCTCCCGCCAAACATATCTCATGCATGTACCTGAAAGACCTGTAATCAAAATTGGAAGATCCTACAACAAAGTATTTGCGGTCCATTAAAAATATTTTGGAGTGAAGATTTTGACGAAGAAAAAAATATATTTTTACTTTATGTTCATGTAGCTCACCCAAATATTTTGAAGCAAGAACATCAAGAGCATATACATCAGACTTTTTTGGGATGATTATATTAACAATTACACCACGGTCAGCAGCATCCATCAATGCTTTCCTCAAATGTGCCCCGGGAAGAAAATAGGGCGTTTCAATTATTATTTCCTTTTTGGATTTATTTATAAGCTCAAGGAATTTCTTTTGTACAGGCTGATGTAAAAGAGAAGGAACGTCGCGTAATATTTCAAACCCATTATATTTGATGGTTTTGGTATAATAAGATTTATCATAAAAATATTTGTTATAAATTCTGTAATTGCCAAAAAAAATATTTGTAAATTTTTTTGCAATATCGCCCCTTATTCTGAAAACAGACTCCCGCCAATTTAACGAATAGGCTGTAATATTGGCCGATCCGATATAAGTAATCTCCTCATCGATAATGATCAATTTACGATGATTTCTCCTATGGCTTTTTGTAAAACCGTCCCAGTTGAATTTGATTTTTTTGAAAAACCTGAGCTCAGCACCTTCATTAACCAGATCCTCGAAAAAACTATAAGATGAAGAACCTCCCCATGAATCGATCAACAACTTAACTTCAACCCCTTCTTTGCATTTTTTCAGTAAATTATCCCTTACTCTAACACCAAACGGATCATTGCTAAAACGAAAAATTTCAATGAAAATACTTTTGGTTGCAGCTTTTATATCTTTCAGAAATGAAGTATAAAACTCCAGCGGATCGGAATACATCTTAATATGCATGTCCTCTTTACTCATCAAACAATTGTTTTATAAACAATGCTTAAAAATACGAAAATTTTATTTATTAAATATAATTTAACATTACCGGAGTCTGTTTAAAAATTAATCTCGCCAACGGCATGCACTGAGCTCCTGTTTTGTGCATTGCAGCAGCTATCATTATTCAATGATTTTTAGGAGTTTTTGTTGTTTCTAATTAATCTCTTCTGCTTACTTTTAAAAATTTCTTTTTTATAATTTTTACTTTTTCTCCTGCCAATGCGGAATAAGCAAAATCCAGTATGGACGAAACAAGCATCAAGCCCAAACAAAGGGCCTGGTTGGGCAGGCAAACGCGCCCGGTTTTTCAGTTTTGGTGGTAATTTTACAATCCATCTATTTTATATAAAATCTTAATAATTCATAATTTTGACACAATAGATAGTTAAAATCGTCCCCCGGCCTATGGTGAAGACACCTGCAAAACAAGCGAAAAGGGCGTTAAAAAATATTTGAAGTCGCTCCATAAAATTATGGAAAAGTATAAAAAATATAATACAGATTAAAACACCTGCAAAAATAGATCAAAGCCAAAAGCGACATTGCAAATATTTTAGCCCTTGATGC
>SL_5KL_010_SEDDRAFT_10000097_pt1 | contig 47700 bp, 43 predicted proteins | sample SodLakKL_010_SED_FD_9118 | JGI IMG/M metagenome (IMG submission 9118)
AACTGTACAAAAATACATCCCCCGGAGGGGATGTATTTAAAAACCTACTCGGCACTGATCGCCTCTACGGGACAGGCGTCTACGCAGGCCTCGCAATCAATACAGGTTTCGGGATCGATATGGTACTTCTCCTCTCCCTCGCTGATTGCATCCACTGGACATTCATCCACGCATGCTCCACACAGAGTGCATTCATCAGAAATTACGTGAGTCAAGACCTCACCTCCCTGTTTATTCTCTCCCTTAAAATAATATAAAATTGAGATAATTACCGTAACCTAGGCTACATAAGACCGATTCTTTCGGCCACCATGAACCAGCCCGCTGATAATAGCACCAAATATGGCCATCAGAACTGCAGCCCAAACGGCTGGCCAGAAGCCGTCCACCGTGAACCCCTGGACAATTCGAGCAGTAAGCATCAACATCAGGGCATTAATAACAAAGGTGAAAAGACCCAGGGTTATAACATTGATCGGCAGGGAAATAATTATTAAAAGGGGTCTGATAATGGCGTTGGCCAGTCCCAGCACCAGGCCGGCGGCCACAACTGACCAGAAACCGGTGAGTTCCAGTCCGCCCAGGAGACCGGCAACAATAAAAAGCAGAATAGCATTTAAAATCCATCGGAATACAAAGCTCTTTCCTTCCCAGACCATATAAAGCCTCCTTTCTACCGGAATTACCGGTCTTTTACATCAATATCACTATTGGATGTGCTCAATTCAATATTAACCTGGCGGAGCATGCTGGAAAAGTTGGTGGTTTCCATCCTATCTGATCCCAGGGTTACTGCTCCCGCTACTTGATCATAGGTAAACTCCCCGTTGGAGGTATTACCCCGGACCGAAAATCCAGTGCTGCTATCCCGGGGCAGTTGCATTTCAATTCTCCCATTGGAAGTCCGGGCAATAAGCTCGGGGCGATCAGAGAGAAAATCCGGTTTCAATTCCATCCGCCCATTGGAGGTCCTGATATCAAAAACACGAGCCGCCCCTTTTAAATTAACCCGGCCGTTGGAAGATTCCAGTTCCAGGGTATCTCCATAGATCCCCTCGGTTCGCAGGGAACCGTTGGAGGTCCTCCCCTGCAATTTATCAAAGCTAATTCCCTTTAAATCGATACTACCATTGGAGGCCCTGAGCTCCACCTCACCCATTTCCAGTTCCTCCAGAGTAATGCCCCCATTGGAAGTCTGAATAGAGGCGTTGTAATATAGATCCCGAGGAACTGAGGCGGTAATACGGGCACTGATCCTTTCATCTTCAATCTCCAGCCCCAGGAGATCCTCCTTATGGGTAACCTTCAAACCCTTCTCCGCTACCTCTTCTGCTTCGGACCGGGTGGCAGTGCGAACCCTCATTTCCAGGTCAATCTTAAACTCCGATCCCGCAATTGGAACAACCTTGACCAGCCCATTGCGGTTAATAATTTCCAGTTCGGCCCAGCCGGCAAAATCTCCATCTAGGTCCCCTTCCAGGGTTCTTTCCACTACATAACCCAGGTCAATACAGCCCCCGGCGAATAATCCCAGGGCCAGTAAAACAACAAGTAACACCCCAAAACTTTTTTTCATTTCTAACCTCCTGCCTTATTAATCAACCAATGAAGAGACTGCCCATAGAAGTGGAAGCCTCCAGATTTACTTTAATTGATTTTTGAGCCAGATCCCGGCTCTGGGCCACCACTTTCTTACGGGAATGACCTTTCTGCCATTCCCAGTTCATACTGTATTCCAGCTCCGGTATTCCCAGATCCAAACTGCCCATGGAGGTACCGGCCTTTAAACTATATCCGATGTCTTTTTCCCGGGGCAGGTTTATTTTTATCCGCCCATTAGTGGTATCCGCTTTTACTTCTCCATCCCCGGTAAAGCGGGGTTCGATGGTAATACTCCCGTTGGAGGTATTGCCCTTGAATATTCGGCCCTCGCCCTGAATGAATACGCTGCCGTTAGAGGTATCAGCAATTAATTCTTCTCCTTTAATTTGCTTTATTTCCACCCGACCGTTGGAAGTTTCTCCCCGGAATATTTTGCCCTTCATATCCTCGAAAACTACCCGCCCGTTGGAGGTATCGCCTTCTACCCGCTCGGTATTTAATCCCCGGGCTTCAATTCTGCCATTGCTGGTATCCAGTTTGAGGTCATAAATTTTTTCCTGGGGTAGACGCAGGCGGACATTGGCCACAATGGCCCGCTCTTTGACCCGAATCAATAGCCGATTATTTTCCTCATGAATCTCCAGCCCTTTTTCCTTTATCTTCCGGGCCTTATCTTCACTTTCTCCCCGCACCCGGGATTCAACCGTCATTTCGTATTCACTGCCCTCAGCCGGCCCAATATCTATACTGCCGTTGCGGGAATCCATAACCACCTCGACCCGGTCTTCGCTGAAAGTCCCCTGCTGCCGATCGGTAAAACTGTAACCCGGACCCGAAAAACCCGTGGAGAAGGATTCAAAGATACTCTTCAACAGGCCACCCAGACCTTCAGTTTCCTTTTCAACCTCACTTTTCCCTTCCTGCAGCCCTTCCCGGGCCTCGGAAATTCCCTTTTCCATGCCATTTTTCAGGCCCTGCAGGCCTCTTTTAAAATCACTGGTCCAGTCCTCATTTGCTGTTTCCGTCCCTTCTGGCCCAGCCTCAAGGGTTTCCAGCAGTTCATTAGCCTCTTCCAGTGTAATTTTCCCTTCATCCAGCATTTTCAAAATCATCATTTTTTCATTCGGCCCGGAACTCATAATCAACCTCCTTAAATCAGCCTGATTTCAATAAAAAAGCCGTCATCCTTAATTTTCAACAGGACAATGGAGCCGCAGTAGCGCAGTTCTTCAAAAAACAGGTGGGGCATTTTTAAAATTCTGGTAATTTCCCGGGTTTTTAAAGTAAAGGGTATTTTTTCCGAAATTTTTGCCCTGATTTTTCGATTGGCGGTAAGGCGCAAAGCCCAGTACAGAATCCAGCATACTGATTCCACGAAATCCTGGGCCAGAGCCAGGGGCACCGGGATAGTGAACCGACGCCCCTTAGTGGAAAAGCTGATCAGGCAAAATGAATTGTATTTCCAGGGGAAGCTCAACATGATGGGAACCCTCTCATTCAATAAAGATCTCTACGCTGTCATCGCCATCCTTGACATCCACCAGTTTGCCGTCGGGTATTTCGGTACTGATGGAGCTTAAAAGCTCCTCAACATCAATCCCCTGTTCATCCAGTTCTTTTTTGGCATCCTCGGGAACAAACTTCATTGCAACGCGGGCCAGGGCCAGGGGCAGGGTTACATTTACTTTTTCCTCTCCACCCTCGCTTACCCTGATCTTCAACAGGCGGCGAGCCCGGGGAGTAATGGTAGTGGTTTCTCCCTTTTCTACGGTATTCAAAAGATCATTGGCCTCGTCGGGACTGACTTTGCCTTCGGCCAGCATTTCCAGGATTTTTTTCCGCTCTTCACTCATTTTTTCACCTCCCATTTTATAGGTCTTTCAGCATTTTAACCGCTTCTTTGGAGGTAATATCCCCCTTATTCAACATATCCAGAACTTCACGACGCTTGACTCCAGTCTCATCCTCCGGAATGGTATGCACATCATAGCCCATAGCCTTGATGACATTATCCAGCTTGGAGCGAACCGTGGGATAGGAAATTCCCAGCTCTCTCTCCACCTCTTTAATATTTCCCCGGGACTTGATAAAAACCTCTACAAAGCGCAGTTGATCTTTACCCAGGCGGCAGAACCGGCATATTTCAAACTTTCCCTCCACCGCAGTCTGACAGTAGGGACATTCCAACCGGGTTACATTCATACCTTCACTGCATACGGGACATCTTCCCACAATCGGATTGGCCATTTATCATCCCCTCCTTCCTTCCTTAATTATATTAAGGATCTTTTTAATTTTCTTAATATAATTATAAAGTCCCCAGGGGGGACTGTCAAGGGTTAAAATTAAATTTTTTAATATTTATATTAACCTTTTATATAAAACCTATAATTTTTTTAATGAATCAGTAGTGTAAATTTTCCTGGAGCCAGTTCCGAATGGTCTGGGCAGTTTTACGGTTAATCCCCGGAACCTGGCTCAATTCCCCTATATCCGCCTGCCGCAGGGCAGCCAGGGAGCCAAAATGATCCAGGAGGGCCTGACGCTTGCGGGGCCCGATGCCCGGGATATCCTCCAGCAGGCTGTGGGTCATGCTGCGCAGGCGCAAACGGCGGTGATACCCCAGGGCAAAACGATGAGCTTCATCCCGGATCCGCTGCAGAAGCTGCAGCCCGCGATTGCTCAGGTCCAGCTGCCGGGCCGGGGTTTTACCGGGGAAAAATATTTTTTCTTCTTTTTTGGCCAGGCCAATTACAGGTATATCCGGCATTTCCAGTTCCTTTAAAACCTGGGCAATCCGGTTAACTTGCCCTTTTCCCCCATCAATGAGGAGCAGATCAGGAGGCGACTGCCCCTCCTGCTTAAGCCGGCGCAGTCGTCTCTTCAGCACCTCCTCCAGCATGCCCACATCATTGCTACCCTGGACTTCCCTGATCTTAAAGCGGCGATAGCGCTCGGCTGCCGGCCGTCCCTGGACAAAAACCACCATGGAGCCAACTGCCTCCCGGCCTGCGGTGGTAGAGATATCAAAACCCTCAATTATCCGGGGAAAGCTGTCCAGCCCCAGGGCTTTCTGCAGCTTTTCCAGGTCTTTTTCTTCCCGTCTTTTCCTTTCATTTTCCATCTGCAGCTCCTGCTGCAGTTGATGGCCGGCATTGTCCCGGGCCAGGTTTAAAAGCCGGGCTTTTTTTCCCCGCCGGGGAACAGTAAGTTCCACCTGATACCCTGCTTCTCGAGCCAGCCAGGTCCGAATCAACTTCTTTTCCCCGGGTTCCTCCGGAATTATAATTTCCCGGGGAATACCCCGGGAACCCAGATAGTACTGCTTCATAAAAGCAGTCAACACCACCTCCGGTTCCCCATCACCGGTTCCCTCCAGGAAAAAGTGTTCCCGGCCTAAAAGACGGCCGTGGCGAATCTGAAAAACCTGGATACAGGCCCGGTCTCCTTCCCGGGCCAGGCCCAGGATATCTTTTTCTTCGTCCCCCGACCAGACCACTTCCTGCCGCTCCCGCACCTGCTGCATGGCCTGAAAAGCATCCCTGTATTCTGCAGCCTGTTCATATTCCTGCCGGCNGGCNGCCTCCTGCATGGCCTCCTGAACCTCTTTCAGNAGTTTTTCCTGCTTGCCCTCTAAAAACAGGATTACTTTTTCCACCCATTCCCGGTAATCCTCTTTACTCACAGCNCCAATACAGGGGCCCAGGCATTTTTCAATATGATAATTTAAACAGGCCCGCTCCCATTTCTGCTCTGATTCAATTTTCCGCTTGCAGGTTCGCAGGGGGAATAGACGGAGCAGCCACTTAAGGGTCCGGTTTACCGCCTCCACGCTGGTATAGGGGCCGAAGTAGCGGGCTCCATCCCGGCGCAGTTCCCGGGTTTTAATAATCCGGGGGAAATCCTCCTGCAGGGTAATTTTTAAATAGGGATAGGTTTTATCGTCCTTTAAACGGATATTAAATGGGGGTTGATGTTTTTTTATCAGGTTGCTTTCCAGGATCATGGCCTCAACTTCATTGGAAGTAATCAGGACTTCCAGGTCGGCAATTCTCTCCTGCAGCATCCTGATCCGGGGGGATTCGGCACCCTTCTGGAAATAGGAGCGGACCCGGTGACGCAGGGACCGGGCCTTACCCACGTATAGAATTTCCCCCATTTGATCCTTCAATATATATACTCCGCTCTGGACGGGCAATTGCTCCAGCTTTTCCTTTAACAATTTGTTTCACCTCTGCTCCACTGTTTCCGCCTAAATTCGCTGCAGAAAAACCGAAAAAGAACCCCCGCAGATCATACCCTCGGTAGCGGCAGTATCCTGATCCAGGTCCAGGTCCATAATTGCCGGAACCCCATCTGCCTGCACTTCCCGGGCTTTTTCCAGCACCCGGGCTTCCCCGGAACCACCTCCCACTGTTCCTACCAGGGATCCGTCCGGACGGAGCAGAAGGCTGGCTCCGGTCCCGCGGGGCGTTGAGCCCCGGGCCTGAATTATAGTAGCCAGTACGCTGCCCTTCTCCAGAGCAGCCAGGATGGGCTGCCACCGGGCCTGATCTCCGGCCCGCTTTTTCTTCTGAACCAGCTGGGCCCCAATACTTACCGCAATTTCCCGGGAGACTGGGCGCCGATATCCAGGCCGATGGGAGCGTGGATCCGGTCTATATCTTCCCGGGAAAAACCTTCTGACCTTAATATTTCATTAACCGTGTTTACCTTGCGCCAGCTGCCGATCATCCCGATATAATGGGCTGGAGTTTTCAGGGCCTCCCGGGCACATTCCAGGTCATGACGGTGGCCCCGGGTCACAATAACCAGGTGCTGCTCGGGTCCGAGTTCAAATNCCCGGAAAAAGTCCTGATATTCACAGGCCACTACTTTTTCCACCCGGGGAAAGCGCTGCCGGGAAGCAAACTGGGCCCGGTCATCCACTACCCAGACCTCCAGGCCGATAATCCCCCCTATTTCTGCCAGGGGATGAGCAATATGCCCGCCTCCCAGGATGGTTAAAATCGGCCGGGGCTGAATCAGNTCCCCATAAACCTGCCCCTTTCCAGAGGGAAAAAGGCCGGGCTGTCCCAACCCCANTATTTTTTCCAGGATTTGCGGAGAGGCCAGGTCCCGNCCCGCCAGAAGCTGGAGATCGGAGCCGTAAAGAGCCGTGCTGCCGGGCTGATCATCAATATCAATCAAAAAAATTCCCCTCTGACCGTCCTGCAACAGCTTCTGCATCCGGCCCCAGATATCACTCATCGGCAATACCCCCATCTATATTGACTTTATTAACCCCCTGTGTAATAATTATTGTAAATTTGANTGGCGGGAGGTTATCATGATCACCAATTTTTTCCTTACCGGGCGGCCCCGGCGGGGTAAATCCACAATTATTGCCCGGTTTTTACCTTTGATCCAGGGCCCGGCGGGAGGTTTTTTTGTTCAGCGCCTCTTGATGGGCGGTGAAACCCGGGCCTTCCGCCTGGTAGACCTGCTGGAAGAACCCTATCATCTCCAGCAGCCTTTGACCGGCCGCATCTCCAATCTGCTCATCTATCAGAAAAAAAACAGCCCCCACTGGACTCCGGTTGTGAGCACCTTTAATCTGGTTGGAGTCCGGGCCCTGCAGCGGGCAGCCCACTGTCCCCTTTTAATTATGGATGAACTGGGCATATTCGAAGAAAAAGCTGTCCCCTTTCAGAAAGCGGTTCTGGATCGACTCCGTTCTCCCCAGACCGTTCTGGGAGTTTTAAAAAATAAACAGGGCCGTTTTTTGAACAATATCCGGGCTCGAGACGACCTGGAAATTCACCGGGTAGATGATCCGGAAACCGAGAACCGGCTGGAATTTTTTCTCCAGCAGAGGGGGTTATTAAAATAATGAAGTGGGATCAGGAACGATTACAGTGGTATTTAAGAGCCGGCGAAAAATCTGACTATCCCCGGGTTTTCCTGGATAGAATAAAGCCCTTTCTCCAGGCCAGTGATATCCTCCTGGATATTGGGGCCGGGCCGGGACTTTTCGCCCGGGAACTCCTGCCCCTGGTCCGAAAAATTTACAACCTGGAACCGGATCCGGTGAGCCGCAGCTTCCTGGAGCAAAAATTCGCCCATCAGGAAAAAATGGTGGTCCTGGAGGGCTCCTGGCCCCAGAATATCCCTGATCTCGAAGTCGATGTTACCATTTCTGCCTTTTCCGGAGCCGGGGTAATGGCCCGGGAGGACAGCCTGCGTCTGATCTGCAGGCTGACCCGCCGCCACATTTTCTTGATCGCTCCCGCAGGGCCCAAGGATTTTGGAGCCGGACTGGAAAAACCTTCCTCGCCCCTCCCTTACGAGCAAACAGAGTCCCTTCTCCAGCAGTTGGGTCTGCAGTTTCACAGGGAATTAATCTCCTTCGATTTTGGGCAGCCCGTGGCCGACCTGGAGGAGGCTACCCGCTTTCTCAGCAGGCAGCTGAAAATACCTCCTCAGATGGCCCGTAATCACGCAGACCGCATCGCCCGGCGGGAGGGAGATGAACTGTACCTGCCCAACCTCCGGCGCAGTGCCCTGTTACGTATCGATTTTTCTTAAAGCCCCCCGGGGCTTTTTATTTTTTCGGAATGAAATCCCGGGCCACCATGGCTGCTCCCAGGGCCCCCCCGATATCACCCAGGCGAGCCGGTAAAAGCTGCAGACGCTGCCCATAACCGGGCATCAAGTAATCATCCATGGCTGCCTGAATCCGGGGCAGCAGGAGATCTGCCGCCTCCATTACTCCTCCCCCCAGGACAAAGGCCTGGGGATCCAGGATATGAACCAGGTTGGCCAGGCCCAGACCCAGATAGCGGGCCTGCCGGTTCAGTATTTTCAGGGATGGTTGATCACCAGCCCGGGCCCAGCTGGTAATGGTAGAACCGGTAATACCTTCCGGACTGGGACCTTCCGGCCACTGCCCCTGTTCCAGGGCTTCCCTGCCCATCCGGGCCAGGGCCCGGCCGGCAGCCATTACCTCCAGGCAGCCCTGATTACCGCAACCACAGGCGGGCCCGGAGGGATCAACAATCATGTGCCCCAGCTCTCCCCCGGTTCCATAAGCTCCCCGGTACAGTTTTCCATCCAGGATCAGGCCGCCACCAATTCCGGTGCTGATGGTCATATAAATGAAGTGGTCAAAATTCTGTCCTGCTCCCAGGGTCTTCTCCCCCCAGGCTGCCACCAGGGCGTCATTTTCCAGGAACAAAGGCCAATCCAGGTGTTCGGCAAAAAGATCGACAATGGGAATATTCTTCCAGCCCAGGTTGGGAGCCAGGGTAACCATGCCCCGGGAAAAATCAATGGGTCCGGGCACTCCCAGCCCCACAGCGGTAATTTCTTCCCCCCGGGTAGTTTCCCGGGCCAATCCCGCTATCCTCTCCACCACACGCCGGGGGCCATCTTCGGCCCTGGTTTCCATGCGGTTCCGCTTCAGGGTTACCCCCTCGGCACTGACCAGGGCCAGCATGACCTTGGTCCCTCCAATATCAATACCCAGAAATTTCCCCGACATCTTTTTTACCTCCCCTCTACAGCAATTATAGCACCGGCCTGACCGCGGGTAAAGCTAAAGCGGAAAACCGGCCCTGCCTGAAAATTAACTGTGGTAATCAAAACCGGGAATTCGCACCCGTCGTTCTATCCAGCTGAAAACCTCCGAAAAAACCAGCACAATCCCCAGGTAAATTAAGGCCGCCAGCACATAGACCTGAAAATATTCATAGTTACGGCTGGCCACAAAACGGGCCTGACCCATCAATTCCGGGGTACCAATAATATAGGCCAGGGAAGTATATTTAAGCAGGTAAATAAATTCATTGGTCCAGGGAGGGATAACCCGGCGCAAAGCCTGGGGCAGGATAATGGAAAGGACTCCCTGCCAGGCGCTCATGCCCATGGATAGGGCCGCCTGCATCTGACCCGAGGGTATGGATTGAATTGCTCCCCGCAGATATTCGGCCTGATAGGCGGCGCTGTTTATGGAAAAAGCAATAACAGCGGCCTGCAGGGGGGAGAGGCGGATGCCGTAAGGAGGCAGGCCGAAATAGATGATAAATATCTGGACCAGGAGAGGAGTCCCCCGGATAATTTCAATAAAAGCGGTGCAGAACCAGCGCAGGGGTTTCCACCCGTAAACCTTGCCCAGGGCCAGGATCAAACCCAGGGCCAGTCCAAAAATAATGGAGAGAAAGGTCAGCTGAATAGTAATCTGCAGACCTTCCATCATGGGTCCCCAGGACTGTTGGACAACTTCAGCAAAGGTCACTGCTTTTCCTCCTCCTCTCCAAAGAGACCGCTCAGGCGAGAAAGGAACTCTCCAGTTCGCTGCACCTGGGGCCGGCTGAAAAGCTGGGTTGGGGGGCCCTGTTCCACGATAACTCCACCCTCCATGAAAACCACCTCGTCGGCCACTGAACGGGCAAAACCCATTTCATGGCTGACCACCAGCATGGTCATTCCCCGATTGGCCAGATTTTTCATTACGGCCAGGACCTCCCCGATTAACTCCGGATCCAGGGCAGAAGTGGGCTCATCAAAGAGGATCAGCTGGGGATCCATGGCTAAAGCCCGGGCAATGGCCACCCTCTGTTTCTGGCCCCCGGACAGCTGGGCAGGATATGAAGCAGCCTTATCCTCCAGCCCTACCTGCTTTAATTCCTGCAGGGCCTTTTCCCGGGCCTTTCTCCGGTCCAGGCCTTTTACCTTGGTCAGCCCTATACTGACATTGCCCAGGGCGGTGAGATGATTAAAAAGGCTGAAGTCCTGGAAAACAAAACCTATCTGCTGCCGCAGGCGGTTAACCTTCTTACTGCCCGTTATTTCCTGGTCCAACAGCCAGATTTTCCCGGAATCAGGTGGGGTCAGCATGTTAATACAGGTCAGCAGGGTGCTNTTNCCCGTTCCNCTGGGNCCGATCAAAATCTTGGTCTCACCCTGGCTGATATCCAGGGAAACCCCCCGCAGNACGTGATTTTCTCCAAAACTCTTGTGCACNTCTTCCATTCGNAGCACCACATTTTTTTCCTTGCTCATCGGGCACGCTCCTCNATACCAATACCCGGAATGCGCAGCCTCTTTTCCAGNNGNCCCAGGGTATTGTTGCTCAACAGGGTTAGANTCAAATAAATGGCAGCAATGGTCAGGTAAATCAAAAGGGGTTCCTGGGTGGACACAATGATGTACCTTCCCTGCCGCACCAGCTCCACCACCCCCAGGGCAAAAGCCATCGAGGTATCCTTGAGAACAATGGTGAACTCATTGGTCCAGGGTGGTATGGCCAGGCGCAGGGCCTGGGGCAGGACAATATGCTGAAAGGACTTAAGGCGGTTCATGCCCATGGACAGGGCTGCCCGAAACTGATTTTCCGAAATGGATAGAATGGCCCCCCGGAAAATCTGGGACTGATAGGCCGAACTCCGCAAACCCACCCCCAGCACCGCAGCAGTAAAAGGGGCCAGCCTGATACCCAACGTCGGCAGTCCATAAAACAATAAGAATAATGTGACCAGGAGGGGAATACTCCGCAGCACCCTTTCAAAGGCGGAAGCCAGAAAACGGAAGGGCTGGGGCGCAAAAATCTGGAGGAATGATATTGGAACAGCCACCACCAGACCAAGCCCCAGGCCCAGTACCGTCAGGCGTATAGTAATTCTGGTTCCCGTCCAGAGAGCCGGGAGAGCCTCCCAGACTAACTGGAGTTTATCGATAATCGATCCCTTCCTCTCCTAAATGATTCAATCCACCCACCTTATTCAAAATATTTGTCGATTAACTCTCCCATGCGGCCGGAATCAACCACTTTTTCCAGGCCTTCATTAATCTTGGCCAGCAATTCTTCATTACCCCGATCTACCGCTATTCCATATTCTTCGTGGGTAATTATTTCCCCAACCAGAACCAGGGGCCGGGCTTCCACGAACCGTTCCGCCACAGGCCGGTCCAGGACCAGGGCCTCCACATTTTCATTTACCAGGTCTTCAATGGCCAGGTCAAAAGTTTCATAACGAACCACCCGGCCGGTCAAAATACCTTCATCATAAAGCTCTTCGGTTACCCAGAGATCACCGGTAGTTCCAGTCTGGGCGCCAATGCGGTTGTCTCCAAAAAGAACCGTCAGGTTGAAGCCGGAATCCTCTCGAACAATAATGCTCTGATTGGCCACATAATAGGGATCGGAGAAATCAACCGCCCGGGCCCGTTCCTCGGTAATGGTCATGGCTGCAATAACAATATCAATGGTCCCGGTTCTCAGGCCGGGGATCAGGGAATCAAAGCTGATATCCCTGAATTCAATTTCAAAATCCATTTCTTCGGCAATGGCCCGCATCAGGTCCATGTCAAAACCCACAAATTCGCCGTCCTCCATGTACTCAAAGGGTGGAAAATCAGCGCTGGTACCCACCACATAGGTCTGGGCCAGGGCCTGACCTCCAAGCATCATGACCACAGCCATAATCAAAAACAGGTACAGAACTTTTCTCAAAATTACCCCTCCTCAAAATTTTTTCTTTGAACCTGCTTAAATATTTGGACAAAAGTTTCCCGGTTCCTGCCTGCCGGCCAGTAATTTCCAGAGAGGCGGGCGCTGGCGGAGATTTACCAGAAAAACATTTTCCAGCTGCCCCTCTCCCAGCAATTTCACAGCCAGCCGGCGGCATTCATTTTCCTGCCAGGGACCCCGGGCTCCATTGAGGATCACCGACACCTTTTCTCCCTGCAGCCGGGGTAGATAAGAGCGGGGATGGAGCAGGAGGCTGGCCAGATCTTCTCCTTCAAGTAGTTTTCCTTCCTCCCAGCCCAGATACCGGGTAATCAGTTCCGGGCGGTGGCAGATCCGGGGGGAAAAGGGCTGCCCCAGGCCCCAGGCCCCGAGCACCACCAGCACCCGGCCGGCAGGCCGGGGTAAAACCGGTTCATTTTCGCCGGGAAATTTAAAGGCCAGGCCCCGGGCCCCGTCAGCTTCTACCAGCGCCCGCTCTGCACCGGCTTTGAACAGGAGTTCCACTGTTTCCGGCTGGAGGCCCACCACTTTTCCTTCTTCCATTCTCTGGCCGACCTGAACCAGGGATCTGCGCTGAAACAAAGTTTGCACTTCCTCCTCCAGCCTGCGGGGATTTTCCTCCAGAATAAGGGGAGCATCTCCCCGGGGCAGGGGATAGATCCGGGTGGTGGTAGTCAAAACAACTTTCTTACCCCGTTCAGCCAGGAGGGCAGCCAGGTACAGGGACAGGGAGGTCTTGCCCCCGGCTCCAACCAGGGTTAAAACAGATTCTTCCCATAAATCAGCCATGATTTTTACCCTCCAGGTACATTAGAGCCTCCAGGACTGCTCCGCCAATACTGCGGGCTTTATCGGATATGGTAAAACAGTACTCCCGGCAGCCCCGGGGATCTATATCCCCCAGTTTGACCCCCTTTTCCACCTGCAGTCCGGGAAATAGCAGCCCCCGGATCACTCCAGAGAGGGGTGCCATGACCGGGTAGGCCTTCCCAATACATCCCACTTCCTGTCCTTTTTCCACCCACTCTCCTATTTCCCGGTAAGAATTGAATTGACCCCCGGCAGGAGCCCGCATTACCCGCTCGCTGCTGTAGCCGGCTATCAATCCCGGCTGTCCGGTATTGGGCCGGGCCTGTCCCTGATAATAGATGCGGCCCAGGTGATGGCCCCGTTGAGTTTCAATGACGGCGTGAACCTCGTCCGGAGCGGAAAAACCCGGTCCCAGGCCGATTACCACCGGGGCTTCGTCTTTAAAAGTTCCAGTATTTTTCTTGGCCAGGGTAGCATCCACCAGGGCCCGGGGCTTCAGCCCTTCCAGGTCCCTTCCGGCCAGGGGATGGGGAAAAACTGCAATTTCTCCCCGCTGCAAAACTTTCCGGGCCTGTTCCCAATTTTTCACCCGGCTGCCCTTAACACCTTCCACGGTATGTTCTCCGCAAAAGACCGCCTGGGCAAAGGATACCTGCCGCCGCACGGCCAGGGGTCGGGGTAGCTCAGACATTACCACCGCAAAACCCGCCCCCAGGAGCCGATGAGCAGTTCCTGAAGCCATCTCCCCTGCCCCCCTGATCACAACTGGCCTGTTACTCATGGGCTCTCCTCCTGTAATATTTATAGTCAGCGGTATTATCCAGATCAATTATGATGCCCGGCTCTTCCAGGTTGAGCAGGAGCAGCAGCTCCCGGTAGCGATCCACCAGGGGCCGCAGACCCCCCTGCCGGTCGGGCATAGCCATTATTTCCTCCAGAAAACACCGATCCAGGAGAACGGGATGCCCCCGACGACTGCGATAGGTGGGGACCACAATCTTTTTGCTCTCCTGGCTGAAAGCGCGGCTCATACGGCAATAAACGGCGGGGGGAATGAGAGGCTGATCGGCCAGGGCTATGAAAAAACCATCTACGGCCCGGGGCATTACTTCCAGCCCGGTCTTAATCGAAGAGAGCATGCCCTGCTGATAATCGGGGTTTTCTCGCAATTCCAGGCGGGAATCAGAATAATGGGCCAGCACCGGCCGCACTTTTTCCGCTTCGGCCCCGATAACTACCCGGACCGGCCCCCTTATTTCCGAACAGGCCAGCAAATTATCCAGGCTCGCCTGCAGCAGGGTCCGACCTTCTTTCCAGGGCATAATCTGCTTTAATTGCCCCATGCGGTTGGCCTCTCCAGCAGCCAGCAGGACAGCAGCAAGCATTTTTTTCCCTCCCCCTACCGGTTTCCGAAGCAGGACCGGAAGTCAATCCTGCTTCCTTCAATCAGGCTTCTTTCTTTTGGGGCGGTTTCATTTCCAGGCAGTAAACCGGGCAGATGGTGGTGCAGAAAGCACAACCCACGCATTCTTCCTCGTCAATTTCCGGCAGCCGGTCCTCGCGGATGGAAATGGCCTGATGCCCCCCATCATTGCAGGCCACATAACAGCGGCCGCATTTAATACACTTATCCTCATCCAGGGTGGAAACCACCTCATTCTCCCGGGAAAGGGCTCCATGATCCACCAGGTTGGGCAGGGCCTGTCCCACTATTTCCTCCAGCGAGGAGAAACCCATTTCTTCCATGTAGTGGATTAACCCCTCCTTGAGATCATCGATAATCCCAAAACCGTACTGCATAACTGCAGTGCATAACTGCAGGTTGCGCGCCCCCAGGAGCAAAAATTCCACTGCATCCCGCCAGGTGGTAATACCTCCGGAGGCGGTTACCGGAATTCCAACCTTCTGGGAAATTTCGGCCACACAGCGCAGGGCTACCGGTTTAATTGCCGGGCCGGATATGCCCCCAATAGCCGACTTATCCTTTACCCGGGGATAGGGTACCATCTCATAAACATCCACTCCCATTATTCCCTTTACCGTATTGATAGCACAGACTCCATCGGCCCCGCTTTTCTTAACCGCAGCGGCAGCCATGGTAATATCTGCTATCTGGGGAGTTAGCTTGATAACAACCGGGACCCGGCGGGCCGCCTCTTTTACCCAGCGGGCGGTTCTCTCCACCAGGTCGGGGTTCTGACCAATGGTGCTGCCCATACCCTTTTCCGGCATGCCGTGGGGACAGGAAAAACTACATTCAATCAGGTCTACTCCAGCTGCTTCCAGGCGCTGAACCAGCTCCTGCCAGTGTTCCTTTTCCTGGCCCATGATACTGGCGGCCACCACATTATCCGGGTATTCTTTTTTCAGGGCCCGCACCCGCTTTTCCACCTCATCAATATGGTGATGNGAAATCAGGTCAATATTTTCCAGGGCAGAAAGNCTTTTCCCCTCGTAGTCCTGGCCAGTCATCATGGGATAGACCAGGCTGACCTCTTCGCTTTCCACCGAGGTAGTTTTTAATACTGCTCCCCCCCAGCCGGCCTCAAAGGCCCGGGCTACCATTTCCTCTTTATCCGAACTGGGAGCAGCAGCCAGAACAAAAGGATTTGGATATTTAACTCCACAAAATTCCAGGGTTAGATCGGTCATGACTGGCATCCCTCCCCTTTTTCTTCCTGGAAGCAGGCCATAATTTTTTCTGCGGCCTCGCGACCATCAGCCACCGCCTGCACCACTGTGGCTTCACCCCCGGCGGCATCTCCGGCAAAGAACACTTTGTCCTGCCCCTGGAATTGCTCCACCAGGGGATTTTCCATCTGCCCCAGGGCAGTTATTATCATATCCGCCGGAAAGGCGAATTCCCGTCCCTCCAGGGGCACCGGGCGGGGCCTGCTGTCTTCATCTCCTCCAATCAACCGGGTGGGAACCATTTTCAGGCCCTCGACCCGGGCCTGCCCGATTATTTCCACCGGGGCAGTCTGCATAATAAATTCCACGCCGCCTTCCAGGGCTTTATGGATTTCTTCTTTCCAGGCGGGCATTTCTTTCCAGGAGCGGCGATAAACAATAATGCTTCTCTCTGCACCCGCCTCCCGGGCGGCCAGGGCAGCATCCATGGCAGTGTTGCCACCCCCAATAATCAGGACAATTTTACCATCAGGAGAGGGGACTCCATTTTCTCCGGTATTGTGATAGCGGAGAAAAGAGGAAGCATCAACCAGACCCTCCAGTCCCGCTCCTTCGATACGAAGGCTGGCTCCAGCTCCCAGACCGCATCCTATCAGGACCGCATCGTAATCCTGGAGAATTGTTTCAGCTGCAATGTCTTCTCCTACCCGGGTATTGTAATTTACACTGTGGAGGTGCCTTTCTATGTCCCGGGACTCTTTCTCCAGAATTTCCCGGGAAAGCCTCCAGGCGGGAATTCCCCAGAAGGCAGTTCCTCCGGGTCGATCCTGAGCTTCGAAAAGATCCACCTGATGACCGGCCCGGGCCAGGTGATAGGCCCCACTCATTCCCGCGGGCCCGGCCCCAATAACTGCTATCCTGCGTGGTTGCGAGGTTTTCTCTGCGGAGGGGAGATCAATTTCTCCTCCTTCTGCCGCGGCATAAGCCTGCAGGGCTCCAATGGCAACTGACCGGCTTACCTCCCCCTTATTGCAGTTTTCCTGGCAGAGCTCTTCAACAGGGCAAACTGCAGCGCAGGTCGCGGAAAACAGATTTTGATCATAGAGAATTTTCTTGGCTCCCCGGATATCCCCTACTTTAATTCGGTAGATAAAGCCGGGAATGTCGATTCCTGCCGGGCAGTTTTCCTGACAGGGCGCCTGATAGCACTTTAAACAGCCCGCGGCTTCCAAAAGTGCAGCTTCTTTGCTCAACTTCCTTTCCTGCACCATCACTATTCCTCCTTCACCTTCTGATTATTTTCACCCTCGGCAGAAGCTCTTTTTAAATCCTCCGCCTGTATTGGCAGGGCAGTAATCAGCCGCCCGGTAATATGGTAAGCGGCATTGGCAATGGCCGGCGCCACCGGCCCCCCCGGAAGTTCGGCCATACCCTTGGCCCCGAATGGTCCCCGGGGATGAATTTCTTCCACCACCAGGGAATCAATCCAGGGCATATCCCGGGCCCGCATCAGGCGGAGGCGGGCCAGGTTATCCTGAACCGGGAAACCATCTTTAAGGAAGTAGTTTTCGCTGAGGGCATACCCCAGCCCCATGGCTACCCCTCCCTGGATCTGACTCTCCACTCCGTCGGGATTAACCTGCTTCCCGACATCGTGGGCAGCCAGGATGCGGTGAACTTTGATCTTACCCTTTTCTTCATTAATTTCCACAATTGCAGCATGAGCCCCAAAACAGTAGGCAAAATGCAGGTGGTTTATTTCCGGATCCCGGGGATAGGCGGGAATGGGGTCGGGAGAAAGGGGATGGGTCTGGGGAGGCTCATAGTCATAATCATACCGCAACCCACCTATTTCCCGGCCCAGTTGGGCCAGGGTCATTATCTGTTCCCCACTGGATTTACTGATAATCTGCCGCCCCTCTAATTCCAGGTCCTCCGGCCCCCGGCCCCCCAACCCTGCGGCCTCCTGCAAGAGCTTTTCCCTGAAGCCCCGGGCACAGCCTGCCACCGCATTACCACTCAAGAAAACCATGCGGGAAGCAGTGGTTACCCCCACATTGGCAGTCCGGTGGGAATCTGCGGATATCACCTGGATATCCTCGTAAAAACAGTTCAGGACCTCGGAGGCTATCTGGGCCATGGCAGTGTCGGAACCCTGCCCGGAATCAACGCAGCCCACGTAGAGAATAATGGTTCCCTCGGGGGTAATTTCCAGGCCGGCCCCGGTTTTCTCCGGAAGTCCTGTTCCCAGCCCCACATTCTTATAACCTCCGGCCACCCCAATTCCAATTCGCCCGCCAATTTCCGGTTCGGGCATTTGGATTTCCTGCAGGGCAGCCTGAACTTTCTGCAGACATTCTTTGAAGCCTGTGCCCCCCTGTAGGACATGGCCGGTAATGGTAGCCTTGCCATCCTCCAGGGCATTTTTCAGGCGAAACTCCAGGGGATCCATGTTTATTTCCCGGGCCAGGCGGTCCATGTGCACTTCTGCGGCAAAATTGACCTGGGGGCTGCCAAAGCCCCGGAAAGCTCCACCCGGAGTATTGTTGGTATAAACTGAGCAGGTTTCTACCTGGACATGGGGTACCACATAGGGCCCCAGGGCAAAGGCAGTGTGGCGCAGGGCCACCGGCTCGCCCAGGGAAGCATAAGCCCCGGTATCGCTATATATTTTTACCTGGGCCCCTATCAGCCGGCCATCTCGATTAACCCCGGTGCGGTAAAACATTCTGGCCGCATGGCGCTTGGTAGACATACGGATGGTTTCTTCCCGGGAGAGGACCATTTTTACCGGCCTGCCGGTTATCATGGCCCCCAGGGCACAGTGAATCTGAACCGTCGGTTCTTCCCGACCGCCAAAGGCCCCACCGGTTCTGGTAGTTATAACCCGGACCTGTTCTACCGGCAGATCCAGGCTGGCTGCAATCATTTCCTGGAACTGATGAGCCCCCTGATTGGGGCACCACACGGTAATTCCCCGTTCGCCGTATTCAGCCAGGCCCCCATCAGGTTCCAGGTAGGCATGTTCTCCAGCGGGAGTAAAATATTCTCCCTCCAGCACTATATCTGCCTCCTGCAGGGCCCGTTCCGCATTCCCCTTATTGATTTTTAACTCGGTCAGAATATTGCCCCCGGAATGGATGGGCTCGGCCCCTTCTTTCAGGGCCGCAGAAGGGGTGTAATAGGCGGGGAGTTTTTCATATTCCACCTGGATCCGGGCCGCTCCTTCTGCTGCCGCTTCCCTGTTTTCGGCCAGGACCAGGGCAATGGGATCACCGGTATAGCGGACCCGGTCCTCCGCCAGAACCGGTTGATGGGGGGTTTTCAGCCCGAAGGCATTGCGCCCCGGTATATCACCGGCCAGGAGGATGCGGACTACACCCCGGACCTGCAGGGCCTGTTCAATATCCACCTGCAGAATTCGGGCATGGGGTTCGGAGCTCAAGTGTAGTTTTCCATGCAGCATATTTTCCCGGGTCAGATCATCAACATAAACTGGTTCCCCCCGGGCTTTTTCCAGGGCATCATTTTTTCGAATTTCAGCCCCGATCCGGGCTATGCTTTCCCCAGGCACCTGGGGCATTTCCCCCTTAAGGTAACGGGCCGCAAGCTGCACCGCCTCCACAATTTTGATGTAGCCGGTACAGCGGCACAGGTTGGCCTGCAGGGCTTTTTTTATCTGCCCTTCATCTGGATCGGGCTCCCGATCCAGGAGGGCTTTAGCAGCCATAATCATACCCGGAGTGCAGAAGCCGCATTGGATGGCCCCGGCTTCCCGGAAAGCCACCTGCAGGGGATGGGGTTCATCCTCTGGGCCCAGGCTCTCTATTGTTTCTACTTGGGAACCCGCCAGTTTTTCCAGCTGCAGCCGACAGGCCAGGCGGGCCCTNCCGTCAACAATAACCGTGCAGGCACCACAGTGCCCCTGGGAACANCCATCTTTGGTTCCCATCAGGCCCAGTTCTTCCCGCAGGTATTGCAGGAGATTCCGCTNCAGCCNNTCCTTAATNACCCGTTCTTTCCCGTTTATTTTCAGCTTGATATCACGGCCCAATTCAATCACCCTCTTCAGGTTGCTCTTTATTCTGCAGTGCAGTGAGAAGCTGATCGGGGGTAACCGGAATATGGCGGAACCTGATCCCCGTAGCACTGTAAATGGCATTGATAATAGCCGGCGCTGCAGGTAAAAGGGCCGGTTCCCCGATGCCCTTGGCGCCGAAGGGGCCAGCAGCATCGCCACTTTCCACCACTTCGGTTTTGATCTCCGGCATATCCATGGCGGTGGGGATCAGGTAGGTGGATAGATCTGCATTAAGGGTGATGCCCTCTTCAATCACCTGTTTTTCCATCAGGGCCATACCCAGGCCCATTACAGTTCCTCCCTCACTCTGTCCTTCTACCCCGGTGCGGTTGATTACCCGGCCCACGTCGGGAACTGCTACCACCCGCAGGACCCGAACCAGGCCTGTTTCCGGGTCCACCTCTACCTCGGTAATATGGGTATTGAAGGTATAGGCCAGGTAGAGCAGTTCGCCCTGGCCGGTGGCGGGATCTGGAGAGTCAGTGCGGGGAAAATAGCAACCTTCGGCCTGCAGGGGATCACCTTTTTCCCGGGCAATTCGGGCCAGTTCGGCCAGGGAAAGCCTGGTCTCTGTCCCCTGCAGGATCACCTCTCCTTTTTGCACCAGGAACTGGGGATGGTGGCGAACCAGTTCTATAGAAGCACGGTGGTAGATTTTGCCCAAAAGTTCTTCTGCAGCTATGCGGGCAGCATTACCCGAAAAAATGGTCTGCCGGGTAGCCGAGGTTGAACCGGCATTCCGGGTAGTATGGGTATCACCCGGGGCCAGTTCGATCAGGTCCAGGGGAATATCCAGGACCTCGGCCACAATCTGGGAGATCACGGTTAAAACCCCCTGGCCCACATCTGCTGCCGCAGAACGGATCAGGATTTTTCCTGCAGGGCTGACCTCCAGGTCCACTATGGAATGATCGGGAAAACCTTCCCCATAGCCACAGCCGAACATGGAAGAAGCCACCCCTATTCCCCGCAGCTTACCGTTGACCTGTCGGCACCTCTGTCCCGGCTCATAACCAAAAACCTCTGCGGCCCGGTCCAGGGTTTCCCCCATTCCCACGCTGGTGGTTAAAACCTGGCCGTTGGGGGTTATGGAGCCCAGTTCATAGGCATTTTTCCGGCGCAATTCCAGGGGATCCAGGTCCAGTTCTGCAGCAATACAGTCCATCTGGGTCTCATAGGCAAAGGCCGCCTGGGTCGCACCAAAACCNCGCATGGCNCCGGNATAGGTGTTATTGGTGTAGAGGGTGTGGGANACTCCCCGCAGATGGGGAACATTGTAGGGGCCGGTGCATAAATAGAGGGCCTGATGAACAACCGCTGAGCCGGTGGAAGCATAGGCCCCGGTATCACCGATCACCTCCGCCTCCCAGGCGGTAATGGTTCCATCCTTTTTCACCCCCGTTTTATAGCGGAAGATAATGGGGTGCCGCTTGTTCTGGGTAATCATCAACTCTTCCCGGGTCATTTCCATTTTCACCGGGCGCTCGGTGAGGATGGCCATCAGAGCCAGGATAATATGCACTGATACATCCTCCCGCTTACCAAAAGCACCGCCAATGGCCGGCTGAATGATCTGCACCTGTTCCAGGTTTAATTGCAGGGACTGGGCCACATCAGCCTGAATATCATGCAGCCACTGGGTAGCAGCCCACATGGTGCAGACCCCGCTTTCCTTATCATATTTAGCTACCCCTGCCTCTGGCTGCAGGGCCACGTGTTCCACGTGGGGAGTCCTGATTTCATTCTCCACAATCAGGTCCGCTTCAGCCATACCCTGCTCCAGATCCCCCCGCTCCAGGCGGTGGGAGCAGAGCAGGTTACCGGGGTTGAGGCCCGGTTCGCAGCTCTCTTCTCGCGGTTCATGAATATAGATCGCATCTTTTTTCATGGCCTGGAGGGGATCGGAGATAACCGGCAGGGGTTCATAATCAACTTCAATATATTCCAGGGCCCGGCGGGCGATATCTTCAGTTTCGGCCGCCACAATCGCAAGAGCATCGCCCATGTAGCGGGTTTTTTCCCGGACCAGGACCTCCTGATCCTTGAAAATCAGACCAAAATTGCCCACCCAGGGAACATCAGCGGCGGTAATCACCCGGACCACACCGGGAACCTCCCGGGCCCGGCTGACATCAATCGATTTGATCAGGGCGGTGGGGATGGGGTGCCCGCAGCACCTTGATATAGAGCATATCCTCCAGGTAATAATCGGCGGAATACAGGGCTTTCCCGGCAACCTTATCCCGGGCATCAACCCGATCCACCCTCTGTCCTACATACTTATCAGCCATCTTCTCCCCTCCCTTCAGCAACATCTTCAATGGCCTCCAGGATCTTCACATAGCCGGTGCAGCGGCATAAATTGCCGGCAATACCTTCCTTTATTTCTTCCCGATCCGGATGGGGATTTATCTGCAGAAGGTGATAGGCCGACAGCAAAAGCCCCGGGGTACAGTATCCACACTGCACTGCACCTTTTCTGATAAACGATTCCTGCAGGGGATGAAGCTTTTCCGGGGTCCCCAGCCCCTCAATAGTCATTATGTCGCGGCCATCGGCCTGGGGTGCAAGGATCAGGCAGGAATTAACCGTTTTACCATCCATAATTACTGTACAGCTGCCGCATTCTCCCTGGCCACAGCCCTCCTTGGTCCCGGTTAACCGGAGTTCATCCCGCAGCAGATCAATCAGGCGGGTATGAGCTTCCACCTCCCGGGTACTGCTGATGCCATTCACTGTCAGGGTAACCCTGATTTTAGCCATCCTTCTTCACCCCTTTATGCTCCAGGATTTCCCGCAGTCCCCGACGGAGTAGATTGCCCAGAACCAGGGAGCGGTACTCTCCCGTGCCCCGAATATCATCGATGGGACTGATTTCCTGCTGCAATTTCTCTACCGCCTCTTCCAGGGGCAGCTGTTCCCGATAACTTTCCTCCAGGATTTCTTCAGTCTGCCGCAGCCGCAGGGGAATGGGAGCCACAGAACCCACAGCCAGCCTGATCTTCTTCAGCCGGTCCCCTTCGCAGTTAATCACCACTGCCAGGCTGGCCACAGCAATGGCCAGGGCCCGCCTCTGCCCTATTTTCAAATAGGTTCCGCGGGCACCTGCAGGGGGTCGGGGAAATTCTACCGAGGCAATAATTTCACCTGCTTTTTTGCGGGTGCTGCCGGGCCCGGTAAAGAAATCCTCCAGGGACAGCTGGCGACTACCACCGGGCCCGATCAGATTAACCCTGGCCTCCAGGGCTATCAGGGGCGGAGCCAGGTCCGCGGCAGGGGAAGCATGGGCCAGGTTGCCCCCCAGGGTTCCCTGATGGCGGATCTGAGGTGCTCCCACGGTCCCTGCCGCCTGGCTTAAACAGGGGGCCACCTCTTTCAGGGTGGGACTGCGATAGAGTTCCTCATGGGTAATCATGGCCCCGAGGCTGACCTGCTGCGAACCCACCTCCATTTTCTTCAGCCCGGCCACCCGGGAGATATCCAGGATCCGGCCCATTTTTTCCCGGGCCTGATGATATTCTACCAGGAGATCGGTGCCTCCCGCCAGTATCCGGCAGTCGGGATGCTGTTCCAGAATCTGCAGGGCTTCCTGCAGGTTTTCCGGGGCCTCATACCCCAGGTCACTGTTCATTATTATCTACCTCCTCCTCCTCCTCCTCTTCACGGGGAATAATCAGGTTAAGCAAACAGGTTACAATAGCCGTAGTGGCAATGGGCTGTTCAAAAACGCTGGCTACAACCTCAGGTAAATACATGGTTGCTTCCGGCACGTACTGCACGCCCATCCCCAGGGCCAGCCCAATGGCCAGGATGAACATGTTGCGCTCGGTCAATCCTCCCCGGCTGATAATTCGAATACCAGAGGTGGCCACCAGGCCGAACATCGCTACAGTAGCTCCCCCCAGCACGGGTCGGGGCATTACACTGATCAGGGCACCAATTTTGGGCAAAAATCCTAAAAACAGGAGAATTGTTCCACAGGCCAGGCCCACCACCCGGGCCCCGATCCTGGTCAGGTGGATAACCCCAATATTCTGAGAAAAGGTGGTATTGGGCATCGAGTTAAAAATGGCAGCAATAGCCGATCCCACCCCATCAGCCAGGATCCCTCCCCTTAATCGCTTGCTGTGCAACTTACCGCTTACCGGTTCCCCGGAGGCTTCAGCAGTAGCGGTAAGATCCCCGATGGTTTCAATACTGGTAATAAGGTAGGCTACCACCCAGGGGATTACCGCGGCCCAGCTTACATCCAGGCCAAAAGCAACGGGGCGGGGCAGGTTGATCCAACCGGCATCAGCCACCGGCCCGAAGTCCACCAGGCCCAGGGGCAGGCTGACCACATAGCCCACAATTATTCCCAGGGCTACCGCGCCAATTCGGGCCAGTCCGCGGCCAAAACGGTTAAAATATATTATGATGCCCAGGACAAAAAAAGCCAGGATAATATTGCGGGGATGGGCAAAGTCCTCGGCTCCTGCTCCCCCCAGAAAATCGTTCATTCCTGATCCGATCAGGCTCAACCCGATCATCATAACCACCGAACCGGTCACTACCGGGGGGAAAACCCGGCGGGCAGGTTCCACGAAACGGGCAATGATCATTTCCACCGGGGAAGTAATGAGGGCCATCCCAAAAATCAGGGGCAGCCCCCCTGCCAGCCCTGCCGATATGGCTGGAGGCAGGAAGGTAAAACTGGTTCCATGCACCCCCAGGAGGCCTGACCCGATAGGCCCCAGGGTCTTGATCTGCAGCCAGGTGGCAATTCCCGACCCGATCAGGGCCATGGAAACGATAAAAGCGGTGGTCTCGGTATCCAATCCAATAGCACCGGCCACAATCAGGGGCGGGGTAATAATCCCCACGAACATGGCCAGCATATGCTGCAGCCCTAAAAGTAGGGTTTCCAGAAAGGGCGGCCGATCCTCCAGGCGATAAACTACAATCGCCTTTTTTTCCAGTTCTTTTTTATCTGCCATCCCATATCTTCCCTCCTAAATCTCCTCCCATACCCTCTGGGCTCTGGCCCGGGCCTGGCGGAATATTTTTTCTTCGTTGAGATTGATCAGTTCCCTTTTTTCCATCAGGACCCGACCTTCAACCATTACGGTCTCAACCATCCGCCCCGACATTCCCATGAGAATGTGCATGGCATAATTTTCGGGCAGCAGCGGGGTCCGGGGCCGATAATCCAGGATAATGATATCCGCTTTATGGCCTGGAGCAATCACCCCGATTTTCTGATTGAACTGCCGCTCCACAATTTCATTGTTCCCGGTAAAAGCCATGTGGGGCACCTCGCCCCAGGCCGCGCCGGGATCTCCCTGACCATGTTTATGCAGCAGGTTGGCTACTTTAATACTTTCCAGCATATCGGTAGTATAGCCATCGGTTCCCAGGCCTACCAGGAGCCCTTTTTCTATCATTTCCAGGGCCGGAGCCCGACCCACCGCATTACCCATATTGGATTCGGGGTTATGAATTACAGCTGTTTCCCGTTCCTTCAAAATTTCCATTTCCTCGGCGTCGATATGAACTCCGTGGATGGCCAGGCTCAAATCATTCCAGATTCCCCAGCGATCAAGTCTTTTGACCACCGGGACTCCATGTTCTTTCAGTGCGGCCTCCCGGTCGGCCTGACCTTCTGCAGTATGAATGTGAAAACCAATGTTCCGGCCTGCTGTTGCTTCCCGGACTTTTTCCAGGGTGTTATCGGAAAGGGTAAAAGAAGCGTGGAGACCGAAAGAGGAAGACAGCAGGGGATCGGGCTGTTTTTGACAGCGATCAAAAAAACGGATGTTTTCTTCAATTCCCTGGCGGGCAACTTCCTCTCCGTCCCGATCGGAAACCTCATAGGAGAGACTGGCCCGGACCCCGGCTTCAGTGCAGGCCCGGGCAATCTGATCCAGGGAACCAGGAATGGCCCCCGGCCCCGCGTGATGGTCCAGGTAAGTAGTGGTCCCATTTTTTATACCCTCAATTACCGCCACCAGGGCACTGTAATAGATATCCTCCTCCTGCAGAGCCCGGTCCAGGCGCCACCACAGCTTTTCCAGTATTTCTTTAAAATGGCGGGGAGGAGTGGTTTTAAGGTCCATACCCAGGGCAAAAGAACTGTAAAAATGCATGTGGGAATTTATCAGCCCGGGCATTATTATCTTTTTCTGCGCATCAATATAGGAAGCCCGGGGATAGCGCTGCTTTAACTCGTGGGTGTTCCCCACTTCCTGAATTACTCCCTCCCGAACCATAATTGCCCCATCTTCCAGGATAGGGAATTCCGGGTTCTGGGTTATTATCGTCCCGTTGCCAATAATATTCATGAAATCATCCTTTCTCCAGCATGGCCCGCGACTGGGCCACGGCTTCCCGGTTTATTTCTTCTTCGTCAAACTCGGTCAGTTTCCCCTCGCGGACCACGACCCGGCCCCCGATAATAGTCAGGTCGGCCTGCAGGGCATCCCCACAGGTTAAAAGAGCGGTTACCGGATCACTCTGGGCTCCGGCAAATCCCACCCGCCGGGCATCAACCAGAAAGAGGTCGGCCGCCTGCCCCGGTGCAATACTGCCCAGTTCGGGCCGTCCCAGGAGGCGGGCTCCCCCCCGGGTGGCCATTTCCAGGACTTTCCGGGCATCCATGGCATCAATACCATAGTACAGTTTATGCAGCAGCAGGGCGCTTTTCATTTCCAGGAGCATATTGGACGCATCATTGGAGGCGCTGCCGTCGACGGCCAGGCCCACCGGCACTCCCAGTTCCAGCATTTCCGGAATGCGGGCCACCCCCGATGAAAGCTTCTGATTGGATACCGGGCAGTGGGCCACACCGGTCCCGGTTCGAGCCAGGACCTCCAGTTCCTCATCCTGAAAATGAATGCCGTGAGCATACCACACATCCGGGCCGGTCCAACCCATTTTCTCCATAAATTCCAGGGGCCGCATTCCCAGCTCCTTCTGACAGTAATCATCCTCGTCGGCAGTTTCAGCCAGGTGGGTATGACAGCGCACCCCGTACTGCCGGGCCATAACCGCAGTTTCCTTCAATAATTCCGGGGTAACTGAAAAAGGGGAACAGGGGGCCAGAACTATCTGGCACATGGAATAGGGGCGGGGATCATGGTACTTTTCAATCAACCGCCGGGAATCCTCCAGGATTTCCTCCTCTTTCTGCACCACCTCCCGGGGGGGCAGACCCCCTTCATCCTCGCCCCGGGACATGCTACCCCGGCAGGGATGAAAGCGAACCCCCAGTTCCCCAGCTGCTTCTATCTGCTGATCAATGAGGTGCGGATCCTGTCCCCGGGGAAAAACATAGTGATGGTCGCTGGCGGTGGTACAACCGCTTTTAATTAATTCCGCCAGAGCTACCCGGGTTCCGGCCCGAACTCCAGCGGGAGTAAGCCGGGCCCAGATGGGATAAAGGGTTTTCAACCAGGGAAAAAGCTCCGCCTCCTGGACCTCTCCCAGGCAGCGGGTTAAAGCCTGATAAAAATGATGATGTGTATTTATCAGTCCAGGGAAAACCCACATATGGGCAGCATCTATTACCTCCCAGTCGGATTCTGGTTCAATATCCGTCTCCACCCGGGTAATTATTCCGTCCTCAATCAGAATACTGTGATCTTTTAGTTCCCGCCGATCTTCGTCCATGGTAACCAGGTAGCGGACATCCTTTATTAACAACCTGCTCATTTTTTTATCCTCCTTAATCCTGTATCCGCCGGCCGGTAATCAGCCGCCCCCCGCTATCCCGACCAACAAATTCTCCTTCTTCTACCTTTATTTCACCCCGCAGCATGGTCAGTCGAACCCGGCCTTTTAATTCCAGCCCGGAAAATGGGGAATAGCCCGCCCGGGAATGAAGGTCCTCATCCTGCAAATACCAACGGGGTCCGGGGTCATAAACAACCAGGTCGGCATCACTGCCCTCCTCCAGACTCCCCTTACGGGGGTACAGTCCAAAAATACGGGCCGGATTTTCACTTAATACCTGGATCAGCCGGGGCAGGGAAAAACGCTTGCGCCCCACCCCGTAGGTATAGATCAGGGGCAGGAGAGTTTCCACCCCGGGAATACCGGGAAGAACCTCCAGCACATTTTCCGCTTCCATTTTCCGTTCAGCAGTAAAGGCACAGTGATCGGTGGCCACCACATCGATTTCCCCCCGGGCCAGGCCCTGCCACAATCTTTCCTGATCCGAACCCCGCCGCAGGGGTGGGGTCATTATATAGCGGGCGGCCCCGGGATGCTCAAACAGTTTTTCCTCCAGGAGTAGATAATGGGGCGCAGTTTCTCCCAGCAGGGGCAGACCCCGGGCCCGGGCTCGAGCCAGAACCTCCGCCGCCCCGGCAGTGGACATGTGGACAATATAGAGGGGGCAGCCGGTCTCTTCCACCATTCCCACCAGCCATTTAACTGCTTCAACTTCAGATGCAGCGGGACGATGGCGGGGATGATAATCAAAGCCCAGCAGGCCTGCCTTCCGGTAATTTTCGGTTCTCTCCTCCACCAGGGCATTATCTTCAGCGTGCACGGTGACTAAAAGCCCGATTTCCTTACAGGTATTAAGGATATCGGGCCATAAATCTTCCGCCAGCATATAGCCGACTTCGGGATAGGTGGTGAATAGTTTTAAAGAGGTAATCCCCAGGGCTGCCAGCTGTTCCAGTTCAGCCAGGCGGTCCCTCTGAAAATTATTGTTTAAAACCAGGTGAAAATGATAATCCACGGGACAGGTAGAAAAAACTTCTTGCCGGGCGGTAATGCTCTCCGGCAGGGGGCGATCCGGCAAAAAATCGGCATAATCAATAACCGTAGTAACACCACCGAAAAGAGCCGACATCCCCCCGGCCCGGGGATCATCATCGCTTACAGCCCCCCGGGCCTCCAGGGAAAAGTGGGTGTGACTGTCAATAATACCGGGCAGGAGATAACATCCCTCCAGGTCATAAACCCGCTCCCCGGCCCGGGGACTCAAATCACTACCTGTTTCCAAAATTTTTCCCTCGCTGACCCGCAGGTCTCCCTCCCTGACATCTTTTCCATCAGCCAGTTTTCCCCTTTTAAAAAGCATATCCGGCATCCTTTCCTTTAAAAGTGAGGAGGTGTAATCGAAGAAACAAAAACCAGCTCTTCACTGCCCACATTGACTATCCGGTGGGGGATGGAGGCATAATAATAGATACTGTCTCCCTCCTCCAGTAAATATTCCCGGTCTCCAACCTGTATTTTCATTGTGCCCTGCAGAACCAGGGTACACTCCTCTCCGTTGTGGGCCAGTGGTTCGGGACAGGTACAGGATCCGGGGGGGATCCGGCCCTCCAGGATCTCCATCTTGCGATTGAGATCAGGTGAGAGAAGCTCAAAGGTTAACTCATATTCTGGAAAACGCAGGGCTTTCCTTTTATCTCGCCGAACCACCGGATCATATTCCGGAGAATCAATAAGGAAGTAGAAGATGGGGACCTCCAGTACCCCTGCAATTTCCCGCAGGGAAGTGATTGAAGGTTCCACCAGGTTGCGTTCCACCTGGGATAAGAAGCTGGAGGTTTTCCCTATTTTCTTACTGACCTCCTGCAGGCTCATTCCTTTTTCCCGTCTCTTTTCCCTTATCTTTTCCCCCAGACGCTCATTTTTCATCTTTAATCCAGCCCCTCCTTGCAAACTACTTCCTCCATCGCCTCAATTTCCGGGGCCAGGCTGTAGGGTTCACCCGCTGCCTGCCTGGCACTATCAATATCTTTGAGCCCATTTCCGGTTATTATTACTGCCACTTTCTCCCGGGGCTGGATGATACCGGCCTTTACTGCCCGCCGGATACCGGCCAGCCCGGCCACCCCTGCCGGTTCGCCAAAAATTCCACTTTTACGTCCCAGAAGTTTCATCATTTCCAGGATTTCCTCGTCCTCCACGTTAATCATTATGCCGCCGCTGTCCCGGACCGCTCTTACTGCCTTTTTCCAGTTGCGGGGATTGCCCACCGCAATACTGTCGGCCAGGGAATCTTCGGCACAGACCTGCAGTTCCGCTTCCTGCTGCCAGGCCCGGGTTATGGGGGCACAACCTGCGGCCTGAACTCCCAGGAGGCGGGGTTTTCGGGTTATAAAATCAAGTTCCCGGAGATCCTGCAGAGCCTTACCGGCTCCAGCAATGGTACAGCCGTCCCCTACGGTCAGAACAATCCAGTCGGGCATCTGCCAGTTGAGCTGCTCGGCCAGCTCCAGGACCGCGGTTTTCTTGCCCTCCATCAGGTAGGGATTAATCGCGGCATTGCGATTATACCAGTGCCAGCGGTCAATGGAGGCTGCTGAAAGCTCATAGGTATCACTGTAGCTGCCCTGAACTGAAATAACGCGGGCTCCAAATATCATCAGCTGGGCCACCTTACCCCCCGGTGCCCTCTCGGGAACAAATATTACCGCTTTAAGGCCCGAAGCAGCAGCGCTGCCGGCCAGGGAAGAAGCAGCATTGCCCGTAGAGGAGCAGGAGATGGTATTGTTTCCTGCTTCCCGGGCTTTAACCACAGCCAGGGAGGAGGCCCGGTCTTTTAAAGAGGCGGTGGGGTTTAAACCCTCATCCTTGATAATTATTTCCTGCAGCCCCAGTTCCTCCCCCAGAGCCCGGTTATGATAAAGGGGCGTCCCCCCTACCCGCAGGGGCGGGCGGGGGGTAGCCGGATCTACCGGTAACAGGGGCAGGTACCTCCAGTGCCCGGGAGCAGTGCTGGACTGCAGCTGTTCCCGGGACCACTCCGACTGCAGCAGGGAATAATCGTATTCTACATCCAGCAGACCGTTCTCCCCGCAGGAAGAACACAGGTAACGGTCCGGTTCGGGGGCATAGTTTTTCTGACAGGAAATGCAGACCAAACCCTTAACGTACCGCATATTGTTCCCCTTCCCTTATTGTAGTCCTGTTTCCTTATTGAATTCCTCGATGGCCTGATCAATCTCCTCCGCCTGCCGGCGGAAGGCATTCCAGTAAGTGTCATAGTCGTACCACTGGGCATTGAGTTCTTCCAGTTCCCGGCCCTGCTGTTCAATCCAGGTGAAATACTTGAGCTGATGGATCCTTTTACGGCCGGTAAAGGTCAGTTCTTCCAGGTAATCCGGACCCAGCCCCTGCAGGTTGCGGTGGAAAGCAATTGCTGCCGCTTCGGTATCGAATTCACCCTGTTTCTGCCTCATTTCCTCCAGGCGGGACCCATAAAGCTCCATGGAATCGGTAAAAACGGTCATTATTATATCCTTTTCATCCAGCTCATAATAGTGGGCCATTTTTATTGCCCCGGCCAGGTTGGCCACACTGGATACCCCCAGCAGGGGCAGTTTGTCAATTATCTCCGGGGCAATACCCTCCCGGGCCAGGTAGTGCTGACCTTCTTCTTCGTTGAAAAGCCGGACCGCAGCCATAACATCATTATCATCGACTCCCACTACCATGTCAGTATTGCGGGCATTGTGAATCCAGGGCACATGCTTGTCCCCGATCCCCTCCAGCCGGTGATCCCCATAACCATTCTGCAGCAGGGTGGGGCACTGCAGGGCTTCCCCTACAGCCAGCTTACTATGGGGATGGATTTCTTTAAGAAATTCTCCGGCACCCATGGTCCCCGCAGAACCGGTAGTCAGGAAAATCCCGGCCAGGCGGTCCCCCGGCGCCATTTCCCCCTCCAGGACTTCGGCCATGGCATTGCCGGTAATTTCATAATGCCAGAGATGATTACCCATTTCCTCGAACTGATTGAAGATAACCACATTATCCCGGGTCCGGCGCAATTCCCAGCATTTATCAAATATTTCCTTAACATTACTTTCTGTGCCCGCGGTGGCAATTACTTCCCCGGCCATCCGGGACAGCCATTCAAAACGCTCCTTGCTCATGCCCTCGGGCAAAATGGCAATGGATTCACAGCCCAGGAGCTGCGCGTTGTAGGCTCCTCCCCGACAGTAGTTGCCGGTGGAAGGCCATACAGCTTTTTCCCGGGTGGGATCAAACTGGCCGGTAATCAGGCGGGGCACCAGACAGCCAAAGGTGGCTCCTACCTTGTGGGCCCCGGTGGGAAACCATTTTCCCACCAGCCCGATAATCCGGGCCTTAACTCCAGTTAATTCCGGGGGGAGTTCCACATAATTTACTCCCCCGAAAAGACCACCCTGCTCCCGGGGTTCGTTTTTCCAGGTAATCCGGAACAGGTTCAGGCTGTCCACATCCCAGAGTCCCACTCCTTTGAGTTTTTCTTTTATGGAATCAGGGATGAGTTCCGGATTTTTCTGCTGGGCCAGGGTGGGAATTATTACTCCCGTTTCCCGGGCCCTTTCCACAGCATTTTTTCTACCCTCTCTATTTACAGTTAAATCTATTTTCATGGTCTACCTCCCATGGTCAGGGCCATAATGGCCTTGGCGGTGTGCAGGCGGTTTTCCGCTTCGTCATAAACTATAGACTGGGGCCCGTCAATAACGGGGTCAGTGACTTCATTGCCCCGGTCTGCAGGGAGGGCATGCATGTAGAAGGCTTCCGGATCAGCCAGGGCCATCCGCCGCTCATCACAGATCCAGTCCTTATTCTTTTCCAGGTTTTCCTTCATCCGGGCCCGGCCTTCTTCACTCAGGGGATCATCAACCCCCATAAAGCCTCCCCAGCTCTTGGGAATAACAATATGAGCTCCCTCAAACGCCTCATCCATATCATGGGTTATCTGCAGTTTCCCTCCGCTGTTTGCTGCGTTTTCCCGGGCCTGATTCATAAAGGAGTCCATCAGGGGAAATTCCGGTGGATAGGCAAAGGTCAGGTCCATGCCGTACCGGGAAAATAGGAGGGCCTGGGTCTGGGGCACGGACAGGGGCTTGGCATGACTGGTAGCATAAGCCCAGGAAATAGTTACCTTTACCCCCCGGAGATCTCCCAGCTTTTCCCGAATGGTCATCAGGTCGGCCAGACCCTGCAGGGGATGATAATAATCATCCTGCATATTGATCACCGGGATTTCTGAATTGTCAGCAACGGTCTGCAGGTAACGGTTGCCTATTCCATAATCACAGTTACGGATGGCAATACCGTGCCCGAACCGGGTCAGAACCTTGGCAGTATCAATGGCCACCTCTCCGTGGGAAATCTGCAGTTTTTCCGGAGTAAGGTCATGGGCATGTCCCCCCAGTTGGGTCATTCCCGCTTCAATGGAATTACGGGTCCGGGTGGACTGCTCGAAAAAAAGCATAAACAGAGTCTGGGCCCGCAGAATGTGATCGGTGTATTCATTCTGGGCAAATTTGCGCTTCAGATCGCGAGAAACCTCGAAAACAGTTTCCAGTTGATCCATACTCCAGTCCTGGGTGGTAATTAAATCTTTTCCTCTTAATAAAGTATTCATTGCAACACCTCCATATTTTTCCCCTATACTGTATGGGGTAAATGAGCATAAAAAGCAGCAGCCTGCCACAGGTCTTCTACGGGGACCTGATCATTGACGGTGTGGGCATATATTTCATTGCCCGGTCCAAAGCCCAGGCAGGGAATATCCAGAAGTCCCATAATGGCCACACCGTTGGTGCTGAAATTCCATTTATCGACCAGGGGCTCCCGTTCAAACAGGTCCTTAAAAGCCGTGGTTGCACTCCCAATTACCGGGTGTCCCGGGGGAACCACCCAGGTGGGATAATATTTCTCAGTAGGATATACCAGCCCGGTATAGCTGGGAGTATTGTAATGGAGCATTTCTATCCGGGCATCACTATCGGTATTTTCTATTACCTCCCGGACCTGACTGATCGCCAGTTCCTTGTCTTCCCCATCGGTCAGCCGTCGATCCAGGTAGGAAACGGTCTGATTGGGAATGGCATTGAGGCTGGGAGTTTCATTGGTAATATGGGTCAGGGCCACGGTTCCCCGCCCCAGGAATTCATCCTCATGCAGGCGGGTATTCAGTTCCTTGATACCCTGAATAATGGGGGCCATCCGGTATATTGAATTAACTCCCCGCTCCGGGGCACTGCCGTGACAGGAGATGCCTTCAGTAATAATCTTCATCTCCATGCGACCCCGCTGCCCCCGGTATATGTTCAGGTTGGTGGGCTCGGTTATTACCACGAATTCCGGCTTAAGGCCCCCTTCCCGCACAATGTACTGCCAGCACAATCCATCACAGTCTTCTTCCTGCACCGTCCCCACGAAATACAAGGTGAAATCCTCATGCAGATCCAGATCCTTGATAACCTTCCCGGCATAGACCATGGCGGCCATGCCGCTTTTTTGATCACAGGCCCCCCGGCCATAGATCACTCCATCCTCCATTTTGCCCTGAAAAGGGTCCCACTGCCATTCATCGGGATTACCCACTCCCACACAGTCAATGTGGGCATCATAGGCAATTATCCGGGAACCGGAACCTACCCGCCCCAGGATATTACCCATGGGATCGATCTGCACCTGATCAAAGCCAACTTTCTCCATTTCCGCTTTTATCCTCTGCACCACTTCCTTCTCCTGACAGCTCTCACTGGGTATGGCTATAATATCCCGCAGGAATTTAACCATATCCGGTTCATAGTCCCTGGCCTTTTCCCTTATTTTTTTTACAACTTCCTGCATTTTTTATGGCCCCCTAAATAAAGTAATAGTTAATATTTACTATAAGGTTTCAATGGAAATTAAAATTTTCCTTCCTTTTTTCCCCTTCTTCTGAAAAAAATTTACCCCCTTTTTATTATTATTCCTGAAATCCCTCTTTAATCCGGCAATTTGCTCCGGGTATAAAAACGCCCGCAGGCTAAAAGCCCCGGGCGTTAAAAAAATAATTCTTCAGTCCAGGTCCAGGTCCAGGATTTCCTGGAGGGCTTCCCGATAGGGGTCCACCCCTTCAATTAGGTGGTCCCGCTGCCACTCCACTTCATAGTGGGGCTCCAGTCCCTTACCGCTGATGGGGGTTCCCTCTCTGCGGTGGAAATCACCGAAAGAATAGTTTATCTGACCATCAGAAAGGCGGGCTGACAGGGCTTCACCGGCCGTTCCCCCGGTGGTTAAACCCAGCAGCTGGGCCCGGCCGCTGTCCTTTAAAGCAGCCAGAAATAACTCTGCAGTACCAATATTAATGGTATCGGTCAGGATAAACACCTCCCCGGCAAAATGGGGTTCCCGGGGCTGGATATCATAAGAAAAGCTGGTTCGCCAGGCCTTGTGGGGCAGGCGGGATGGATAATACTCGTGGCCATAGTGGAATTCTTCCTCGAAAAAACAGCCCGCCAGCAGTTCAGCCAGGTAGTGACTGCCCCCTCTATTCTCCCGCAGATCCAGGATCAGATACTCCCGATCCCGGTATTCATTGAGGGCCTCCTCAAACCTGTTCAACAAATCGGGAGCCAGCTGGGTGAAAAAGGTTTTAACTTCAATCAGGACTGCTGCATCGGATAACTCTTCCACCAGAAGCTCCGGCTCCTCGTTTTGGGCATAATACTCTTCGTCCCAGCCCACCGTTGTCTCTATAATTTCTCCCGCGGGGGTTTCATAGATCAGCTCGATCTCCTCCTCGGGTTCCAGGGTTAAAACCCGGGAATAGCGATTATATTCCTCCAGGTGTGGCGTAAAAGCCCGGACTTCATGATGAGGGAGTTCCTGGACAAAATCACTAATTTCCTGGCCATCCCGCTCAATTATCCGGGTTCCGGGTTCCAGTCCCTCATAGTCCGCCCCAGGGCGGACCCAGAAAACAATTGGCTCCCCTTCAATTTTCCGAACCAGGCCCAGCCACCTTTTTTCCGGGGGCAGGTGTTCACTAAAAATCGCCGTCCCCGGATCATTTAATTCAGCCACAAATTCCCGGGCCAGGGGATAAAATTCATCAGGGAAACTGGCTTCAGCAAATCGGGGGCGGTACTGCTCCTCCAGTTGATCCCAGTCCACCTCATAGGCATAATTGGACTCCAATACCCGCAGCATCCGATTAAAATTGGTTTCGGAAGCCTGGCGTAGGGGGGCGAAGATTCCCAGGAGATAGAGCTGCACAATAATAATCAAAAGCAGGGCTCCAATTATTCCCCGGCGACCCAGTCGCAGTCTTGTTGCCAGCTGGGCTGCTTCCTTTTTGCGGCCGATAATAGAAAAAATCTTCTGCCGGGCCGCCAGAGACAGATTTATAATACCCAGGAGCAGCCCACCCAAAAATTGAATTATGGCGTTATCCACTTCCAGGGGTCCGAAAAATAAAAACCAGCCTAAAAGAAAGCCCAGGAAAAAATGCAAGCCCAGGATAAAACCAGTTTTTATTGCTTCCCGCCGTTTATCGGCAAACCAGCGGTTAAAGCGCTTTTTTTCTTTTTTAGTAAACATTTCACTCAACTTCATTATTCCACCCGCTTTTTTCCAGTTTAACTACCTTTTCTTCCCCCCCGGTAATTTTCCTGCCCTCTTTTCCCACTCAGCAATCTTTTTGCCTCTAAATAATATAATTACCCTACCCCGACAGCGGAGTCAGGAAACTTTAAATTAACTCCCCGCCTCCGCTCCAGTTTGATCAGGGTTGAGCATCCGGCGTAAGAACTGCCCGGTATAGGAGTTTTCCACCCCGGCCACCTCCTCTGGTGTGCCCCGGGCAATTACATAACCTCCTTTTTCTCCCCCCTCGGGACCCAGATCAACCAGGTAATCTGCACTTTTAATTACATCCAGGTTGTGTTCAATCACCACTACCGTGTTGCCCCCTTCCCGCAGTCGGTAGAGAACAGCCAGGAGATTTTTGATATCCGCAAAATGGAGCCCGGTTGTGGGTTCATCCAGGATATAAAAGGTGCGGCCGGTACTTTTCTTGCAGAGCTCAGAAGAAATCTTTACCCGCTGGGCTTCACCCCCGGAGAGGGTGGTAGCGGGCTGGCCCAGGCGGATATATCCCAGCCCCACATCGTTCATGGTCTGGAGCCGTCTTTTAATGGGAGGAATATTGCTGAAGAACTCCAGGGCCTCCTCAACTATCATATCCAGGACCTGGGCAATATTCCGGCCCCGGTATTTTATTTCCAGTGTTTCCCGATTGTAGCGGGCTCCCCGACAGACCTCGCAGGGGACATAAATATCGGGAAGAAAATGCATCTCTATTTTTATTATCCCATCACCCCGGCAGGCCTCACAGCGCCCCCCCTTAACATTAAAACTGAACCGCCCCTTATTATAGCCCCGGCGGCGAGCTTCAGGGGTCTGGGAAAAAAGTTCCCGGATATGGTCAAAAACCTTGGTATAGGTGGCGGGATTGGAGCGGGGGGTTCGACCAATGGGGGACTGATCAATTGTGACCACTTTGTCCAGGTGTTCCAGGCCGTTAATGCAGTCATGATCCCCGGGCCTCTCCAGGGAATTATAGAAATGACGCATCAGGGCCCGGTGCATAATTTCATTGATCAGGGTCGATTTTCCGGATCCGGAAACCCCGGTTATACAGGTGAAGGTCCCCAGGGGAATGGCCACGTCAATATTTTTCAGGTTATGCTGGCGAGCTCCTTTCACCTCCAGGAATTTCTCATTGGGAAGATATCTTTCTTCGGGAACGGGTATACTGGCCCGACCGGCCAGGTAATCCCCGGTCAGGGACGCCCTGTTGCGGGCAATCTGATCCGGTGTGCCCTGGGCAACTATTTCCCCCCCGTGGCGGCCGGCTCCGGGGCCAATGTCAATAACATGGTCTGCGGAGCGGATTGTTTCCTCATCATGTTCGACAATAATAACCGTATTACCCAGGTCCCGCAGTTCTTTAAGCATATTGATCAGCCGATTATTATCCCTCTGATGTAATCCTATTGAGGGTTCATCCAGAATATAGAGAACTCCAACCAGCTGGGACCCAATCTGGGTAGCCAGGCGAATCCGCTGCGCTTCTCCTCCGGAAAGGGTTCCCGCCCTGCGGCTCAGGGTCAGGTATTCCAGGCCTACATTCAGGAGAAAAGAAAGGCGGGCCTTGATTTCCTTGATAATTTCCTGCCCGATCATTGCCTCCCGGGAGGTGAGCTCCAGTTGATCAAAAAATTCATGGCCCCGTTCCACTGCCAGCCGGGTAATATCAATTATTGATCGGCCCCCTACTTTTACCGCCAGGGCTTCCGGCCGCAGCCGTTCCCCCCGGCAGCGGGGACAGGGGTTTATTTCCATGAACCGCTCCAGGTTATCCTTAACCCCGTCTGAACCGGTTTCATCGAGTCTGCGCCGCAGATAATTAATTATGCCCCGAAAATAGGTGTTATGCTGCCGGGTCCGTCCCCAGCGGTTGGTGTAACGAAACTTAACCTTTTCTTCGATGCCGTAGAGTAATTTGTCGATTATTTCCTCCGGTAAGTCCTTCAGGGGGGTTTTCTCCGATATTCCCAGGGCAGAGGCAGCTGCCGCCTGCAGTTGCTGCAGGTAGCGGCTGGAAGAGTTGCGCCAGGGGCGGATAGCTCCCTGCTCCAGGGACAGATCCATATCCAGCACCAGGTCGGGGGAAAATTCATGCATTTCTCCCAGGCCATCACAATAATTGCAGGCTCCGTAAGGACTGTTAAAGGAAAAAAGGCGGGGGGTCAATTCTTCAATATTAATGCCGCATTGAATACAGGCAAATTTCTCACTCAAGGTAATGTCTTCGCTGCCCTCCCTGTCCACCACGGCAATGCCCTGTCCCATCTGCAGTGTGGTTTCCAGGGAATCGGCCAGCCGTTCCCGAATACCCCCTTTGATTATCAACCGATCCACCACAACTTCGATGGTATGCTTTTTATTCTTTTCCAGCTTTATTTCTTCATCCAGGGAATAAACGGTTCCATCAATCCTAGCCCGAACAAATCCCTCCCTTCGGGCCAGGTCCAGGACCTGTTGATGCTCACCCTTGCGCCCCCGCACCAGGGGTGCCAGGAGTTGAATTCGGGTTTTTTCCGGCCAGCCCAGAATCCGATCTACCATTTCATCCAGGGACTGGGAAGAAATGGGGTCCCCACATTCGGGGCAGTGGGGCCGGCCGATGCGGGCAAATAGAAGACGCAGGTAGTCGTAGATCTCGGTAACCGTCCCCACGGTAGAGCGGGGATTGCGGTGGGTGGTTTTTTGATCAATGGAAATCGCCGGGGATAAACCTTCTATATAGTCCACCCGGGGTTTTTCCATCTGACCCAGGAACTGCCGGGCATAAGCGGAAAGGGACTCAACGTAGCGGCGCTGTCCCTCGGCATAAATGGTATCAAAAGCCAGGGTTGTTTTTCCCGAGCCGCTGATTCCGGTTATTACTACCAGTTGATTGCGGGGAATAACCACGTCAATATCTTTGAGGTTGTGCTCTCCGGCTCCCCGGATTATCAGGTTTTCTTTACCCGACTTCATTGGCAGTCAGCTCCTGTTCCAGTTCTTTTATTTCATCTCTTATCTGGGCAGCCAGTTCAAACTCCAACCGGTCTGCCGCTTCTTTCATCTCTTTTTCCAGTTCTACAATCATGGCCCTGATTTCCCGGGGGCTGCGTTTTTTACCCTCTTCAACTGCATATTCCCGGTCCTCCCGTAACTTATCGGCAACCATGTCCACCGGGCGGATTACCTCCCGCACCGCCTTGACTATGGACCGGGGCTCAATTCCATGCTTTTCATTAAACGCCTTCTGCTTGTGGCGCCGGCGTTCAGTTTCATCAATAGCTCCCTGCATGGAATCGGTAATCCGGTCAGCATACATCAGCACCCGACCCCGCACATTACGGGCAGCCCGCCCGATAGTCTGGATCAGGGCCCTTTCCGAGCGGAGATAGCCTTCCCGATCTGCATCCAGAATGGCGACCAGGGCCACTTCGGGCAGGTCCAGCCCTTCTCGCAGGAGATTAATACCCACCAGGACATCAAATTCCCCCAGGCGCAGATCGCGAATAATTTCCAGCCGTTCCAGGGTATCTATTTCCGAGTGCAGGTACCGCACCTTAATTCCCATATCTGCCAGGTATTCGGTTAAATCCTCGGCCATTCTCTTGGTCAGGGTAGTTATCAGGACCCGTTCTCCCCGACCCGTTACCTCCTCAATTTCCGAATAGAGGTCTTCTACCTGGCCGGTTACGGGCCGAACCTGAACTTCAGGATCAACCAGCCCGGTGGGCCGGATAATTTGCTCCACCACCCGCTTGCTGTTTTTTTCTTCATAGGGCCCGGGGGTGGCCGAAACATACATGGCCTGGGGAACCAGCCGGGCAAACTCCTGGAAATTAAGGGGCCGGTTATCCAGGGCCGAGGGCAGTCGGAACCCGTGCTCCACCAGTTTTTCTTTACGGGAGCGGTCCCCGGCATGCATTCCCCCGATCTGGGGAATGGTCATATGGGATTCATCAATAATGACCAGGAAATCATTGTCGGGAAAATAATCAAGGAGGGTATGGGGGCGGCTGCCCGGCGGCCTTCCGGCCAGGTGCCGGGAATAGTTTTCAATTCCGGTGCAAAAACCCATCTGCTCCAGCATTTCCATATCATAACGGGTTCTCTGTTCCAGGCGCTGGGCTTCCAGGAGTTTATCCTGTTCTTTCAGCTCAGCCAGCCTTTCCTCCAGTTCCTGTTCAATGGTTTGAATGGCCCTTTTGGTTTTCTCTTCCGGGGTAACAAAGTGGGAGGCGGGATAGATAGTTATCTGCTCCAGTTCCTCCAGGACCTCCCCGGTCAGGGTATCCACCCGAACCAGGCGTTCAATCTCATCCCCGAACAGTTCCACCCGGACCGCCCGGCTGTCATAGGCAGGGAAAACCTCCAGGGTATCACCCCGGGCCCGAAAACGCCCGTAGGTCAGATCAAGGTCATTACGGGAATACTGCATAATGGTCAGCTGCCGTAAAATCTGCTCCCGGCTTTTTTCCATGCCCCGGGCCAGGTCACAGCGCAGATCCAGGTAATCAGCAGGTGAGCCCAATCCATATATACAGGAAACCGAGGCCACGATTACTACATCCCGCCTTTCCAGGAGGGAAGAAGTTGCAGCCAGGCGCAAACGTTCAATATCCTCATTAACCGTGGCGTCTTTTTCTATATAGGTGTCCGACTGGGGAATGTAGGCTTCGGGTTGATAATAGTCATAGTAGGAGACAAAAAACTCCACGGCATTGTCCGGGAAAAACTCCCGGAATTCACTGCAGAGCTGGGCAGCAAGGGTTTTATTATGAGCTATTATCAGGGCGGGCTTATCCAGCCGGGCAATGGTGTGGGCCATGGTAAATGTTTTTCCCGAACCGGTTACCCCCAGCAGGGTTTGCCCTGCTGCACCCCCTTTAAAGCCCTCGGTCAACTGTTCAATAGCCCCGGGCTGATCTCCCCGGGGTTCCATTTCTGATCTCAAGTTAAAAACACCCACCTGTTTCCCTCCCCGATTGCGGACATATGTTCTGCTTAATTATAACTCAAAAATTTCTTCCTGGCAAATAATATTGGGGAAAAAAAAGAGCCAGTAGCTACCCTGGCTCCTCAATTTTCTAACTCAGGTTTGCTTAGCTGCTAATAGTTCCTGATAAAGCGTCTCCAGCCGGGCGGCCATTTCCACCGAGGAAAGGGCCGCGGCTTTTTTTCGGGCCTGGACCGCCATTTCTTCCCTGCGGCCCGGGTCCTGCAGAAGATCCTGCAGGCCCTGCTTGAAACTATCTTTATTGGGTTGAACCAGGATGCCATCTTCACCCGAGTTAACTACAGAAGAAGGCCCCTCCCGGTTCATGGCCACCACCGGCAGGCCGGCGGCCATGGCCTCCAGGATTACCAGGCCCTGGGTTTCAATCACCGAGGGAAAAACAAAAATATCCGCCCCCAGGTAGTAATCAATAACCTTGCGGGGATTAACCAGTCCGGTAAAAATAATCCGGTGCTCCAGGTCCCATTCATCCACCAATCGTCGAAATTCTTCTTCATCCGGGCCCCCTCCTACCAGAAGCAGGTAAAGGTCCGGCTGGCGGAGCATAATTTCCCGGACAACCTCCAGTAAAAAGGGCAGGTTTTTCTCTTCGCCCAGACGCCCCACGTACAGGAGAATCTGATCCTGGGGCTGAAAGCGATAGCGGCGCCGCAGCCAGCTGCGGCTGCCGGCAGCAAATTTTTCCAGCTCAACTCCGGTAGGAATTACTTCCATGGGTGTGGTGATACCTTCTCGCTCCAGGATTTTGTACATATATTCTGAAGGAGTAATAACCGCATCCACTTTCTGACAGAAGTCCCGGGTCAGCCTGATTGTTACCCGGCGGGCAGTTTTGCGGGCAAAGGGGACATAATGAACATACTGCTCATACTTGGTGTGATAGGTGAACACCAGGGGCAGATTGAGCTTTTTGGCCATTGCCGAAGAAAGGCGCCCCATCAGAAACGGAGAATGGGTATGAATAATATCCAGGTCCAGGTTACTGATAGTTTCGGTTAGCTTGGGCATATAGGGTATGGGCAACCGGAAACCCGGTGCATTGGGAGTGGGCACCGAAGGAAATCGATAAACAAAATCTTCTTTCCGGCTGTTATGATAATCAGGAGCAAAAATATAGACTTCGTGCCCCCGGCGCCTCAATTCCCGGCTAAACAGATCAATGGAGCGAACCACCCCGCTGATATAGGGGAAGTAGCTCTCACTGAAAAAAGCTATCCGCACCGGATCCACCTCCTGTTTAATTTTCTATTTCCCGGTGAGGAATTCTATGGCCTCCTCCAGTTGAGGATCTTCATCCAGTTCTTCTCCCGGTTCTACTTCTATATCTGGTTTAACGCCATCTTCGTGGATAAAGTTTTGTTCAGCAGTATAATAGCGGGCGGTGGTCAAACGCAGGGCAGATCCATCGGGCAGGGGCAGAATGGATTGAACCGTGGCCTTGCCAAAGGTGGTTTCTCCCAGCAGGGTCCCCACTCCTTTTTCCTGTATACCGGCGGCAACAATCTCCGAACCGCTGGCACTACCCATATCCACCAGAACCACCAGGGGCAGATCCAGAGGCGTATAATGGGGGACGGTTTCCAGAACTTCCTGAATTCCTGATCGGTCTGCAACATGAACCACGGGTCCGGCCGGCATAAACAGGCTGGCCACTTTAACCGCTTCCTTCAGGAGCCCCCCGGGATTGCCCCGGAGATCGAGAATAAATTTTTCCGCTCCCTGTTCTTTTAATTCATATATCTCTCCGGCCACTTTTTCTCCGGTTCTTTCCATGAACTGCATTACTGAGATCAAACCGATATTTTTGTTAACAATTTCTCCCTCTACATTGGGCATTTCAATTGTTTCACGGGTAATCTCTACCACAAATTCTTTTTCTTCCGTGGGCCGATAAATGGTCAGCTCCACCTGGGTGCCCCGGGGCCCCCTGATCCGACTGGAAACATCGTTGAGCACCATATTTTCCGTTGAAACTCCGTCAACTTTCTTGATTACATCTCCCGACTGGAGACCGGCCTGGTACCCAGGGGTTTCCGCAAAGGCCTCAACTACGGTAGCCCGATCCTCCCGCAGGGTAATCAAAACTCCAATGCCCCCGTATTCTCCTTCCATCTCCTCCTGCATCTCTTTATAGCGTTCGGGATTCATATAGGCGGAATAGATGTCCAGGGCTTCCATCATACCGGCCAGGGCCCCTTCAATCAATTCATCGGGGTCGATAATATCACGGTAATCTTCCAGGACCAGCATGTACAGGTCTTCCACTCCCTTGAACGGTGACCGGGAGGGAGGAGAATTATCCAGTTTATCCAGCAACTGTTCCCATTCTTCGTCAGTTAAATCCTCTTTATATTCTTCAAGGATCTCCCTGCTGCCATCAATGGCCCCCTGGGCCAGGTCCTGGGCTGAAACCTCTTCCACATAGTAGTGGTTAATATATTGATAGGCGTACTCCAGCATATAGATACGCCTTTCAGAAGCCTGCACCTCCGGGGAAGAAATCATTCCGGCCGCCAGAATCAGGGCCAACAAACAAACCATTATTTGCATACGCATTACTATCACCAACCTTAATGTAGGTTTCTAAAAACTACTTCTATAAGGGGACCCTTAATCCTCTATACATTTTTCCAGTCTTCTTTAAAGCCCTCTCCCAGAACTTCACTGGCCGCAGTTATAATAACAAAGGCCCGGGGATCAACCAGCTGGACCAGTCTCTTGAGCCTGGAAATTTCGGTCCGGGAAATTACGCAGATCAGGACATCCTTTTCCCGCCCCGTATAGCCCCCGGTGGCCCTGATTCCAGTAATACCCCGTCCCAGCCGTTCAATAATCTGTTCCTGCACTTCTTTTTTACGGTCAGTCACTATCAATGCTGCCTTGGCCAGGCCCAGGCCTTCCTGCACCAGGTCAATGGAACGGCCCAGGACAAAAATGGAAATGGCAGCATAAAGAGCCAGTTCGGCGCTGAAAACCAGGCCTGCGGCAGCCACAATCAGGCCGTCCACCAGGATCAAACCCTGACCCAGGGAAAGCCCGGTAAAATGATTAATTATCCGGGCGGCCAGGTCGGTCCCTCCAGTCGTTCCCCGGGCCCGAAAAACCAGCCCCATCCCCAGCCCGGACACAATGCCTCCATAGAGGGATGCCAGCAGGGGGTCGTGGGTTACCGGTTCCAGGTAGGGAGCCAGGGTATCCAGGGCAACGCTCAATAAAAGGGTGGCGTATAGGGTGCGCCAGCCCATCTGCCAGCCCCATAAAAAAAGCCCGGCTCCAAAGAGGGGCACATTAATCAGTAGTATAACTGCCCCCACAGGGAGGCCCCAGACGTGGAAAATAATGGTGGCCAGTCCACTGGCCCCTCCCGCAGCAATTTTATTGGGAATTAAAAAAACAAGGAGGGCTCCCGCGGTAATCAAGCAGCCCACAGTAATCATTAATAATTCCATAAAAAAAGAAAAAAATTTACGCATCTGCAGCCCCCCTTTTAAACTTTTCCCGGATAATCAACCAGCCAAAGCTCAACAGGGATAAAAAGCGATCCCAGCGCCCCAGGGAAACAATACGGTAAAACCACTCTAACCCTATCCGCTGTAAAACGCGGGGGGCTCTCTTTTTTCTTCCCGCCAGGACATCCAGGGTCCCCCCTACAGCGATGCTCACTGGAATACCCAGGAGAAGGGCATTATCCCGGATAAACTGTTCCTGGCGGGGAAAACCCATTCCTACAACTAAGAGGTCAGGCCGGGCTTCCCGCAGATTGTCCCGGATATTATCCTCCTCTTCTCGGGAAAAAAATCCATGCTGGGTACCAACAATATTAAGGCCGGGGAACTCCTGGCTTAAGTTCCGGGCCGCCCCGGCAGCAACCCCCGGCTCTCCTCCCAGCAGGAAAACCCGAAAGCCCCTCCGGGAGCAGAGAGGGATGATTTCCCGGATCAGGTCGTAACCGGCAACCCTTTCCGGAATCCGGTAACCCAGCCAGCGTCCACCCCATACAATTCCCATTCCATCGGGCAGATTGAAATTACCCTGTTGCAAAAGCTCCATAAGTTCCCGGTCCTGGCGGGCAGCCATTATTATTTCTGGATTAATGCTGAAAACAGCCCGGGGATTGCCCCCCTCCTCCAGGAAAGACAGCACCCGGTCCCGGGAATCAATCAAAGTCCTGGCATGGACCGGAATACCCATTATTTCCAGTGAATCAGCCATGGGGGTCCCTCCTCACAAAATCCCGCAGCAATTGCATTCCCTGCCGGCTTTTTTTTCCCAGGGAAGCAACCCGGGAGGGAAGCTGCTCCTGCTCCTCACAGTCCCCCCTTAAAATTTTCCCGGCCCTGACAGCTACCTCCTCCGGGGAGAAATTATCCAGCTCCAGGTCGGAAGAAAGCCCCAGATCCTCCAGCAGTGATTTTACCTTGGGATCATAAGAAATCCCCAGGAGGCTGGCTCCAGAAACTGCTCCCATAATAAGGGCATGCAGCCTGACCCCGATAATTAAATCTGCTGCCTGCAGCATTTCCAGGTAGCGGGGAATTGAATAGCTGTTTTCCATAACTGTAATACCCTGGAGGTGAGAAGAAATTGCCCTGCACAGCTCTCGATCCTCTCCGGAATGGAGGGGCCATAAAACCACTTCCCCTTCCAGATCCTGCTGGAGGCGGGTGCATAAATCGATCCAGGGATCCAGGTTCAAACCGACTGCCCCGGGCAGGCTGCGCGGGGCTATGATTATCCGGGGCCTGGGGGAGGACAATTCCCCTTCTCCACCGGTATTGGTGTTATGCAGGAGAAAAACCGGGTCGGGGATAAGATGGGGCTCCTGCTGCACTCCAATTGTTTGCAAAAGTTCCCGGGAAAAACTGTCTCGCACCGATAAAAAATCCATTTTTTCCAGTTGCCAGCGGGCAAACCATTTTAAATAGGGGCGGGAAATCGGTCCTATCCCACAGCAAATAAGGGCATTGCGGGCTCCTTTTCTCCGGGCCAGATCGGTTAACCCCAGGTAATAGGGTATTGATTTGAAGCCGGTCTTATCCTGGAGCAGGCTGCCCCCCCCGGTCAGGAAAATATCGCAGTTCTCCAGGGCTTCTTTCACCCGGGATAGGGGCCAGCGCTGAGCCCCGGCCACCCCATGGGTGCGGGAGGTAAAATCGGGATCCCCCGACAGCACCAGGATTTCCAGGTCTTCCTCCCAGTTCCTGATTTCCTGCAGCAGGGCATGCAGAATGGCTTCATCGCCCAGATTATTGAACCCGTAATATCCAGAAATAACAATTTTCTTCTTCATCCTTCAGCCCTCCTGCCTGGAGTCTGCAGCCAGCGGATAAAAAGGATCAGGAGCAACCCCAGACCTCCCCCGGTCAAAAGACCAATAATGCTGCGCCAGAGGCTGACCCAGAGGGGGGTGTGGAAATGGGTAAAAGAATTGACCATGGTAATGGGACCCATACTGCCAAGAAGGAGAGCCAGACTGGCTACCCAGGGCCACTTTTTCTGTCGGTATAGAAAAAGGCCCAACAGGAGCAGGGGATGCCCCCACAAAAATTCTTTGAAGCGGGGCCGGACGATAAAAACCTGTTCCAGAAAATCCCGGAAGGCAATTTCCCACTGGGGAACGGGAATCAGGGGAAAATTGCCGGAGCGATTAATGTAAAAAAACAGGGCCACAGCCAGGAAAGCCATGCTGACAAAAACTGCCAGGGAAGGCCGCACGTTTTTCCATTTTCCCGCCAGTTGATCCCAATATAAATAGTAGGCCAGGACCAGGAGAGGCAAAAACAGGGCTACCTTAACCCCCCTAAAAACTTCCAGGCCCAGAATAAGGGTTCTGTCGGCACCCAGTCCCCCAATAATGAAAGTGCCCAGGAGAGTGCCTCCACCGATCAGAAGCCAGTCCAGCCAGAAAGGGCCCTTCCTTTTCTCCAGGACCCATATTAATGGCAGTAAAGGCAGTACCAGGGCTCCACCCAGCAGGATCCCCTGCAGGAATAGAAATTTATACTGGGGAATAAAAACCCCCCAGCCCAACAGCCAGCCCAGTATAAAAAGAATGGGGCCCAGCTTTGCGAATCGCGGCAGGATCAGGTTAAGTAGCAGCACTCCCCCGGCCATAAGACCAGTCCAGATCGCTACAGCCATCCACCCGGGAAGATGCAGGGGTTGAAAATAACCATCTTCCCCAATTCTATATCCCGCCTCCTGCAGGCCCTCCAGGAGGTTATTCAGGAGCAGTTGATTCTGATCCAGGAGATCTCCGGGATTTCCGGCAAGAATGGGCCGCAGGTACAGTAGACGAGCATTGCGTTCTCTAATGCTCCGCAAATAGCGGGCCACAATTCGTTCCAGGGACTGGCGGTCCATTTCTCCCTGTTGAGCACTATGCAGCCGCAGAACCCGGTCTTCCTCCAGCAAACCAAGGTCCCGCATCCCCTTCTGACGGGCCAGAAAAGGTTCCACAAATCCCAGGTAAATGTCCCACCCTTCCAGTAGAGCGGCTGTTTCTGGCAGTTCATCGGGATAACCCCAGACTTTGTTTCCCTCAAAAAGGAGCCCCTCCAGGCGGGGGATACTGTTAAGAATGTCTTCGGGTTCGGAAAGTGGCCCTTCCTGATGGGCACTTGGCCGGGCGACGATGGGCAGGTTGGTAGCTTTAATTGCCTCCAGGTCTGCCTGATTGAAGCCCAGGGGATATTCGGGGAA
>SL_5KL_010_SEDDRAFT_10000098_pt1 | contig 47495 bp, 55 predicted proteins | sample SodLakKL_010_SED_FD_9118 | JGI IMG/M metagenome (IMG submission 9118)
AACGTATAGTACAACTATTTACCCCCATCCATACTCCCGCTCCGAAACCCTTCGAGATCGAGGGTGACATAGCAGAATCCAAGTTCTCTGACAATCTTCACGATCTCCTGCCTTCTGGCAAGGACAATTGGAAATTCATCAGGATGTACCTCAATTCTGGCACTATCCCCATGAGCACGGAGGCGGCACTGCGAAACGCCGAACTTCCTGAGAACCGCCTCACCAGCTTCAGCCCCAAGCAATGTCTCAGGCAGAACCCGATTCCAATAGGGGATCCGGGTGGCAAGACAGGCATCTGAGGGTTTGTTCCAGAATGAATAGCCACAATTTCGTGCCAGCTCCCGGACACCGTTCTTATCGATTCCGGCTTCAATGAAGGGATGGATAATCCCTTCTGCATCGGCGACAGCAAGGCCCGGCCTGTATTCACCACGATCCGAGAGATTTGCACCATCCGCAACGACCGCACCCTCAGCAAGCTCTTTGAGGATGCGTGATGAGGCCTGTTTGCAGAGTGCGCAGCGATCAAATGGGTTCTCGCAGAACTGTTTGTCTTCAAGGATTGGAAACGGCACTATCTCCAGATCAATACCGATCTCTTCTGCAATCAGAAGAGCATCAGCATATGCATGCCGGGAGAGGAGAGGTGAGTCAAGGAGGGCGAACCTGGCCATCCCCGGGATCGTCCGGGCAGCAATCGCAGCAAGAACCGAGCTATCCACACCGCCTGAGAATGAGATGATGAGGGGAGCTTTTGCTCTCAGCACTGCCTGTAGTTTCTGTATTTGATCATTCATCCTCAACCCGGCCACCCTGCCAGAGCCCTCCCCGGTAATCAGGAAGAGAGGATTCCCTCGGTCCAGACCGGTACACCTGGAAAATTGTTAAGGTATCAGACGATAAATATCTTCGCTATCGGCCCAGTATTCCCCGGTTATTCTGGCTGAATCGTATCGTTGGTTGAGAGAAACAAAGAGAGAAAGCAATGAAGATCAGAGTGCAGTCATTTGCCCGGTTTCGGGAGATATTTGGATCAGAACAGATCAGGGAGATGGAGGAAGGCGCAACACTTGCAGCACTCCTTCTGGAGATGGCAGCAGAGAACCATGCTGCTCGCGCTGCCCTCTTTGATGAGAACGGAACCGTGCGACGGTACATCATCCTGATGCTGAATAAAAAACGCATTGACAGGGAAGAACTGGAGAAAACCACCCTCTCGGATGGGGACGAGCTGGCACTCTATCCACCGGTTGCCGGAGGCTGAATACTATGGTTGTGACAGTCACGCACGAAGACTTTGCTATCAACAGGCTGATTGAGGAGAGAAAAAACCCTGAGATGGGCGCAATGGTCTCCTTCATCGGTGTTGTCAGGGATGACGGGATTGAGCGGATCGAGCTTGAGGCACACCAGGAGGTCGCCGTCGAGGAGCTCGAGGTGATCCGTGACGAGGCGTTTGCGCTATTTCCGCTCAAATCCGTCGATATCATCCACCGGATCGGCGATCTGAATGTCGGCGATAACATTGTCCTGATCCTGGTCGGAGCCGGCCACCGGCAGGAGGCATTTGAAGGATGTCAGTACATCATTGAGCGGCTGAAGGAGCGGGTCCCGATCTGGAAGAAGGAATATACAAAAGAGGGAGAGCGGTGGGTGCCGGGGAAAGGTGAATGAGGTTATTTTTTGAAAAGAAGTCCTGGGAGATTCTTCTCTTCTGATCTCCAGGCAATAATCACTTTGAAGCATCACATACGATCACTTCAATTTTTTTCACAAGCATCTCTGCCTTGTTTACTGCAAAATCAGCTTCAGTCTGGCTGATAAGTCCTGCACTATCATATAAGGAGTTGTTGCGTTTGCGGCGCATTCGATCAAAAATGATGACATCATCCTTCCCGAGAAAACAGCTGGAAAATTTTACGACAGAAATATGCTGGTTTGAGCCGGATGGCCTAAAACCCCTTGAGAACATCAGAGCGCGTCCTGCCTGAAGCACTGCATTATATGCAATTGTATACCCCAGTCACTATCAGCCTGAAGAACGATACTGGCAATCTTCAGATCCCTGATTGAAAGCGCAAGAGCATCAGAAACAGCCTTCTCATCAATAACATGCCGCTTGATCAGACCCTGCCTGACCAGATCGTCAATCATCACACGCACCAATGAGTACTATTTTCTCCTCATTCAATACATGCGTTACGAATGGATCATGGTTCTCTCTTCGTTTGGTAAACTCAGATGGTATCATGAGAGTATAGTTGATCTCTCTCAAAACGACCTGCTCACATTCAGATATAAGCACGATCAATGTCTCCTCATCGACGTCACCGATAAGAAAGAGATCTATATCACTCTTTGAACCAGCCGATCCTTTGGCAAATGAACCATAGATAAAGGCACACCTGATCTCTCCCAATGATCGAAGATTCTCTCGAATGACACCAGCAACACCAACAGATTTGATGATCATCCGCTGTAACTCCGGGTAAAGGAAGAACTCCTTATTCACCAGATAGTACTGCTGAGCACCCCGTTTTTCTCCGACAAGAAGACCAAAAGACTCCAGATTTGAGAGTTCCCTCCTCACAGAATTAATATTATCTCCTGTTATCCTGACAATCTCCCGGACATAATATGCAGAATCAGGATTCAGGAGAAAGAGTGTGAGGAGATTAACCCTGGTTCTGGAAGGGATGATCGCGTCAAGCATGAATACATAATGTATCCTATTGAATAAAAAATGTATTCATAATGCCGTTCATAGCAGATTACAGAAGCACACTCACGGAATCATCACCAGAGCGTTCCGTCTGCCATCTCTGCATACTCGCATTCTTCGCACATCCGCCCAAGTGAATCCCACTCACGGTCGGTATAGGGGCCAAGAGAGCCTTTCCCACAGTAATCACAGGTGCGATACCTGCGGGGCGAGGTATCAGGTTTTGGCGTAAGTGCGGATCGGATACGGTCAAGGAATCTCATGAAACACATCTATAATGAAAATCACCCTGTAACTGTAATTACTCTCCACGGAAGCCAGTTAGGGCGTTTTGTTACTTCTGATTGTCAGAAGGAATCTCCAGGCTGATAAGTGTTATGGAAGGGTTATAACGAGCAAAGTTTACCTATTATATCATGCACACCCATCTCCGCCTCCTCCTCTACGGCATACTCACCTGGCTCGCCCCCTTCGTCTTCTCCCTCTTCCTGTATGGACAAAACGGCACGCTTAAAATCGATATATTTGCCTTCAAAAGCCTGATGATCATCTCAGGCGCAGCAGCAGGCGCCCTCCTCATCATCCTCTACCTGAGATCCCTCCCTGCAGGCACACAGTGGCTTGCAGCCGGAATCACCATCGGCACAAGCTGGCTTCTGATTAACTGGGTACTCGACCTCCTGGTGATGGTCGCTCTCTTTGGGATGGGGCCAGGGGAGTGGTTCGTCCAGATCGGTTCCCGGTACCTGGTTATCCCGGTGATGGCGCTTCTCGCCGGAGCATCAGCAGATCTTGGTAGTGGAAAGAGAAGTCAAAAAGGGTGGATCTGATCAGATCACCCTTTCCCGGATTTCCAGAGTCGGAAGCAACGCCCAAACCGCCTCAAGTACCTGCGGATGCCATTTGAGGCCAGAAGACCAGGTCTGCCATGGTCTTTTCTGCTATCAGTTTTTAAGCTTTTTTGAGCTCCTGCACAATCCTTGCTCCGGCCTTTTGTGCATCTTCCAACGCTGTCGGGTGACCCGTTATTCCTTTATACTCATCCATATTGTTGGCGATGATATTGTCACGGTACTCAAACCCGATGTCGTTGAAGAACGCATTTATCACAGGGTATGCACCATCAAAGACATGATCCCAGTTCTGGCCGGCAGTTGAGATGAAGAATCCTTTATGGCGTTTGATATGATCATAATTAAAATACAGATCTTTCAGGATAAACTTCCTGGCCCAGAAGAACTGTCCACGGTCGATAAATGCCTTCAGTTCTGCCGTTACTCCCATCGAGTAGATTGGAGAGGCGAGAGCAAGGATGTCGATATCAAGAATCCGGTCAAAGAGATCTTCCAGATCATCCTTAATCACACAGACTCCGGTTTTGTGGCAGGCATTGCATCCTTTGCATGAGGAAAACTCGAGATTGCGGAGGATGATCTTTTCACACTCGGCTCCCGCCTCTTCCACACCGTCAAGAAACGCATCGAGAAGCGTCTCGGTATTTCCATGTCTGCGGGGACTCCCTGAGATCCCAAGCGCCTTCATATTCAATCTCCTTTCATCTCCCGCATCGTGGCGAGCACCTCGCCTGCCAGTGCTACCGCGTCTTTCTCAGCTCCCGGGTGCGCCTTGATCGCCCCCTTCTCATCGACATTATTGACCATCAGGTACCGGATATCCTTGTTCCTGACGTCAATTACATTGAAGAGGCATTTCACTGAGGGTATTGCAGCATCAAAGACATGATCCCAGTCCTGCCCTGCAGTTGAGAGAAAGATCCCAATCCGTTTTCCCTTTCGCTCCGGCTGGACAATAGGAAGTTTCAGGACGTACTTCCGCGATCGAAAGACCTGGGCACGGTCAATAAGTGCTTTTGCCTGGGCACAGATTCCCATACAGAAGATCGGGGCTGAGAGGATGATGATATCTGCTTTGATAATCGCTTCCTCCACCCAGACGAGATCATCCTTCTGGACACAGGTGTTTAGTTTCTCACAGGCATTACAACCCTTGCATGGGGCGATATTAATATCGGTAAGGGCGTACTTCTCGATTTCAACATCATTTTCTGTCAGCATGGCATCGAGTACCCAATCGAGGAGAGTCTCCGAATTGCCGTGGCGGCGGGGAGACCCTGCAAAAGCCAGGACTTTGATGGTCATACCTGTTGATCACCTCCCCTATACATAAAAACCCGTCGGAAGGAGACTGTTGGGACGAAGAAAGAACCATGTCTGATCGGATACAACCGATCAGCTGAATGCAAGCGGTACTGCCGGAGATCCTGATTGCAGCAGACCCAATCGCGGTGCTTCTGGTCCTGATTGCCACCGGGTATGCCGCGTTCCGCCTCGGCATCCTGGATCGGCATACAACACATACACTATCGGTATTTCTCCTGAATGTATCAATACCTGCCCTGATCATCGTCTCGATGCAGATGCCGCTTTCAGATGAACTCATCTCTGGCGCGGTCGTTTTCACTCTTGGCCTTTCAGTCTTCTATCTATTTTCTGTCACCATTGCCTATCTTGCCCGTTCAGCACTGCAGATGGATGCAGGCAGGGGCGGCGTCTTCTCATTTGCCATTCTCTTTGGAAATGTTGGGTTCATGGGATTTCCCATCTCTGCAGCTCTCTTTGGACCGGAGAGCATCTTCTATGTAGCTATCGCAAACCTTGCCTTCTATCTGCTCATCTTTTCAGCAGGTATCGTGATGATGACCGGGAAGTACGAATTCAACCCCCGTCTGCTGCTCAACCCGGGGATCATCGCAGCATGCGTCGGTCTCACCTTTTTCATGCTTGAGATCCGGATTCCCTCACCTCTTATCGATGGGATGAGCATTCTTGGCGGTCTGACGACCCCTCTTGCAATGGTGATTATCGGCTCTCTCCTTGCCACATTTCCTGTCTGGGATATGCTGGGAGATACAAACGTCTTCTGGGCGACCGTACTCCGCCTTTTTGCGCTCCCTATCGGTACATTTTTCCTCCTTTCCCCGCTCATCAGTGATCCTCTTCTCCTTGGAATACTGGTTATCCTGGCAGGTATGCCCGCCGGATCGATGACAGCCATCTTTGCAGATATCTACAGGGCAGATGAGCAGTTTGCTTCACAGCTTGTTTTCGTTTCGACTCTCCTCTCGCTTATAACAATCCCGATAATTGCGGCATTTCTTATCTGATCGGGCCTCCGGGTGTTGCTGCCTGCATAAACCGGTCCCTGATTTCGGTAGGTGAGAGCGGGATATTTGGTACAGCAGCGTTTCCGGGACGTATAATCACATGGATGAATCCTGGTCCCTGCGTCTTCTGCTGGATGGCAGCAACAAGTCTGTCCTCGTCCTGGACCTGCACGGTCTCTCTGATCCCGGCAGCACGGGCAACCTGGGCGAGATCAGTTGTGGCATACCCCTGTGTGATCTGGTCCCCGGTTGATCCGAAGGTGCCGTTGTCAAGGCAGATGATCGTGAGATTTCCAGGGGCAGATGATGCAACAACAGGGAGGATTGCAGATCCAAGGAGCGAGCCATCACCATCGATTACAATCACCTCCCGTTCGGTGCAGAGGGCAAGACCAAGGCCGATTGGGGTTGCCTGCGTGTAGGATCCAAGCATATAGAAGTTTTCTGGCCGATCAGCTACGGCATAGAGCTCTTTTGAAGGCACCCCGATATTGCTGATACAGAGAGATGAGCCAAGGTGCGGGGCGATAGCTGTGATCGCATCATATCGGGTCATATGCGGAGGCATAATATCTGATCCGGGAATATCCGGCACTATTCTTCTTCTGTCAGGAAAAGCAGGTGCAGGACAGCTTCCTTCCGAAAAACAGGCAGGCGATATCAGGGTTACGGTTGGGGTACCCGCAGCAAATGCCTGGTCTATCATATCTATCAGGTACGGAAGCTCCCCTGGTTTCATTACGGTTGCACAGGGAATACCAGCGCCCTTAAGAATATCCGGGATCCGGGAGTTGAATGGGATCTGTGCCGGGATCGCCTCTTTATAGACTCCCCGCCAGCTTGCAATGATTGGAAGCGGAAGATGAAACGTCCCCTGGAGCGAGAGGAGTGAGTTGAGCATGTTTCCAATACCTGAACTCTGGATCACCATTGCAGGCCGTTTCCCGGCAAGGAATGCGCCGGCTGAGATGCCGGTTCCATCCTCTTCGCGGAGGAGAGGGATCTCTGAAAATGATTGTGTGATCTCTGCACAGAGTTTCCCTGCACGGTCACAGGGGAGATGAGAGATGAGGTCGATATCTTCATCCCTCAATATTTCAAGGATTTCTTCTTCAATCATGTCTGCTCCTGTATGCATGATGGGAACTCCCCGGGTGAGATCGTCTCGCGTGGCATCACTGGAAACCTCTCTGGAACTGCTTTATATCCACCTCCGGTGATATTCAGAAATACACAGTCATTCTCTTTGATCAGGCGTCGATCAACTGCGGTGAGGAGGGCTGCACAGGCAACTGCTGCTGCCGGATCGGGATCAATTCCTTCTGTTTCTTCGAAAAGCCTGCCTGCTGAATCTGCATGACTGTTTGTAATCCCATACATCACGCCTCCACAGTCGGTAAGGGCATCAAAGAGGCCGCCGCGTATGGCATATGGCGGATTTCTGTTCGTCAGGACATCAGCATTGACCGCCTGAATCGCCTCTCTGGCATGCGGCATATCAAGTGCAGGATTGATGTCTCTGCGTTTGGCCTCCCAGGCTGAGACGAGCGGGATAAACGGGAGGTTCTGGGCAAGGTGAAGGCGTGGGAGTGTCTGTCCATACCTGCCATCACCGATCAGCCGGAGTGCCGCCTCCCATGCTGCAATCGCACCCGTGCCACTTCCGATAGACTGGATATAGTGATCCGGTATTGCTCCGATAGTGGCAGCGGCATCCAGGAAGACGCATCCCATGCCGTCACGCCGGGCAACGTTCTTTGCGCCGCCTTCCGGGGTATATCCGGGCAGCCTGCTGATCTGATCAGCAATCGCGATTGCATCGGAATAGTCACCGTCCACTGCGATCAGGATTGTTTGTTTTGAAGGTTGTGTGGTCCAGATCCGGGAACGTGACCGGGTTGGGACAACAACAAGTACCGGCTGCCCCATCAATTCTCCGACCTCGGCAAATGCCCGGCCGGTGTTGCCGGCAGAGGCAACGACAAGGGTGCCCCCGCCGGTTTCTTTCAGGCGTGACAGTGTTGGCCAGGCCTCAAACTCCTTAAACGAGCAGGTCGGGACATACGCCCCTCTCTCCGGTGCCCATCCTGCACATCCAATCCAGAGATCTGTTAGCCCTGCCTCACGGGCAAAGTCCGCCGACCGGAAGGTAACCGGACCGGCTCTGGTCATGGGTGGTTGGTGGACCGGGAGCCATCCGGCATACCGGAAGAGACCGGGGTCCTCCCTGATCTTCAGTTTTTTTTCGGAATAGACCGTTCTCAGGAGTCCTGGATGGCTCTCCGGGCAGGTGAGTTCACCCCGGTCAGGGAATGTGTCTTGACAGACCGGGCATTGGAGCAGGTGGCTCATAGCCCCTCCGGAAGAAGGAACGCCCCTGTGCTGATGCGTTCGGCAAGCCTCCTGCAGAGCCGCTCGGCACGGGTCCTGTTGGACTGGCGGAGTGTGATTGGAACCTCTTGGTTGAAGATCATCATTGATCCAAGATGTATGGTATATACTTCTCCCTCGCAGACTGAACCACATGCACCACAGGCAAGACAGCGAACGCGATCGATTGACTGGTCCTCCAGAATTGCTTCTGCAGGACAGATTGAACGGGCACCGCAGGGGATACATCCGAGACAGCGACTGGAATCGATATGGACACCACGGTCAGTCCCCTGCCAGACCCGGCCATAATGGGATGATACAATCGTTTTTCTGTCTTTGATCGCGGCAACAGGCAGCTCAATTGATTCATCAAGGGTTTTAAGGCAATCAAGTGATGCGGAGTCAAGCACCAGGATCGCAGCAGCAACAGAGGTAAGACATTCAGGTCCATCAGAGGTGATGAACCCCCCCATCATCCGGGTGTCCATTCCTGACATATCAGCAGAAACTGCAAGATTTGGCCGTTCCATTGTTGAGCGGGTCCCGGTCCCGGTAACTATACCGTTTGCGCCGTTAACAAGAATGGGGGTTCCGGGAGTGAGTGATCTGAGTGCGGGATCGTTTTGGATGGGGTTTATCTCACCGCAACCTGAGACCGATATCTCTCTGCAGGGTCCTAAAAGCCCGGTCACCGAGAATATAGTCCTTGTAATCCCGTGATCTTGAGAGAGATATGCAGTGTAATTTTTGTATGCTGCCCGTGTCGTATGGAGCCGGGCAAACGTGCATTCGGAGAGCGTGATATTATTCGTATACCGGCGGCCGTCTGCATCTGCTTCAACCTCTATCTCATTGCCTCCGACGAGATCGGCGAAGAGATGTCCTCCCCCGTATCGCTTATCCCTTGCTGCTGTCCCATAGATGATGCAGTCAACAAGGCCAAGCCGTTCGTTCGGACACGGCCCCGGATATGCCGGGACGCCGTTTAAAAGGAGTGATTTTGCTTTTCTGAATGTTTTCGGTGGTGCAACCGGCACCGTCAGGACGGCATATGTCCCCGACATTACACCACATGTCCCGCAGGTGACGATATCAACATCATCCACCGAGAACGTCTCACCCTCCCTGAGCCGTTTTTTATATTCAGCTCCGGGAATAACGATGGCGTTTCCCTCCCGGATTTTTTCGTTGATCTCTCTTTTTGTCTTCATAGGCCAATCCCCTCTACTCTGACACGGATTCCGTCTTCAGTTATTATAACCATATTGACAACACCCGTATGCGAGAGGCCCATGAGGCAGAGGCCGGGAAGGAACCTCTGCCTGAGTCCAAACGTAGGTTCACGGCCGTAGACCTCCGCGATCCCTTCAAAGGCATGGACATGGTATGCCCTGATATCCAGCGGTTCACCAGTACGTGCCTCAATTGGGCTTACCACATGGCAGGAGATGATCCCGGTTACCGGGTCTGCAGTCGTTACCCTGAGTGCATGAGTGATCGGGCACCCGGCACCAGCAGGTCTTCCAATGAGGAGATCGCCCTGTTGTATCTGCCATAATTCCACCAGATCAGGCCGGAATGGGACGATGTCCTTGCGTGTAGATGGTTCACCCGGGAGCGGGTGGAGGACGAAGTCGTAGGAGAAGCCAAGGAAATCTGATCCCGCATGGGTTGCTCTCCCAAAAATATACTCTGTGTTTTCTTTTTCATAAAAAGGACAATCCCTGAGCTTTTTTGATCCTGCTGCCAGGAGTGCACAGAAGGCAGTGCAGGACTCCGCCCCGCAGAGGCCGCAGTCCTTTCCAGGAGGTACCCAGTCCATGTTTTCATTCACCCCGGAAGAGCGTCCCGGCACCCTCAAGTTTTCGGATGACCCCGAAATGGTTCTCCCACCCGATCTCCTTCCTGCCGACACAGACGGTGCAGACACCAAGCGGGGGGCTTCCACGGAGCGTGACTGCCGTTTGGTCTGCGATCGGTGCAAGGCTATTGATTACCTTCATCAGGTATCTCAGTCCTGTGCCGATTGGGGCGTTCGTCTCGATGATCTCAACTCCTGGTGCCACATCCCGGATCGCCTCGCGGAAGACCTCTTTCTCTGCCTGCGAAACAAGATCGATCCTGGTGACGACCGCAACATCAGACAGCGCGATCATCGGGCTCATCTTGTAGGGCGAATGAGTTCCCGAGATCGCGGAGAGGACCGCGATTCCGAGTGATTCGGTTGTGTAAGGAGTGCATCTGAGACAGAGTCCGGCAGATTCGACGATCAGATAGTCTGCGCCCTCATTTCGGGCCCAGACGAGGGCGTCGGAGAGAACCATGATCCCGGCATGGTCCGGGCAGAGATCTCCTGAGATCACCTTTTTTGCAGGTATCCCGAATTCGCTGGCGATCTCTGTATCTTCGGCTGCATAGACGACATCGATCTTGAGGTAGGCGACCGATCTCTCCGGGAGATTCCTGATTATCTGGCGTATAATTGCGGTTTTTCCGGTGGAGGGCGGGCCGGCGACAATGATCAGCTTCATGCAGGAGATACCGCTTCGCTCAGGATCTCGCCTGACCTGAGCCTTTCCCGGAGATTGGAGAGGTACGCGTCAATCTCAGTGACATGTTTCAGAACCGACTCTTCAGATCCATCAGGCTCAAGGATTGTCTTCACTGCACCGTTCCCCATCACTATCCTTTTGTCTGACAAGAGTGAAACGAGCGGGTCATGGGTGACAAAGATGACTGACGTATTTGTCTCTTTGAGGCAGGTGATAACACGGTCACGGAAGATTCCTGCGTTCTCCACTTCATCGAGGAGGATGATCGGGGCATTTGAGATGATGACCGCATCAGCAACGAGGAGGGATCTCGTCTGGCCGCCGGAGAGAGAGGAGATCCGGCATTCGGGCCGGATCGGTTCCCCGGTGAACTCATTTGCAAGCCGGATGGCTTTCTCAATCAAATCGCAGTCTGAGATCTTCCGGGCACGAAGATGCATCTTCAGGAAATTTTCTACGGTCAAATCGGCAAGGCATTTCGTGGTCTGGGTGATAAGAGCGATCGGTTTTTTTGAAGGATCCCGGACACATGACTCCGGGGGGGGTGCGCCATCAAGGAGAATCGTCCTGCCGGTTGCAGTATCGCCCTGAGCAAAGACCTCGATGTCATTGATAAAGGCGCTTTTGCCGCTTCCTGTCGGCCCGACGATTGCCAGGGTGTCGCCGGGCCGGAGATGGAGTGCCTCAAAGGTTTCGGGATTGCCATTGCGATCATGGCCGGGGAGGATGGTGATCGTGTGCATGAATATTTCTTCGTCCCTGAGAAGAGATAATGGTTTTCCTTATTTGGGCTATTAATGATATTTTGAGATAAAAATTTGATGAAAATTATCTCTTAAGATAAAAAATTATAGACTATGGGTGGCTCGTTCTCCTGCCGTTTCGTCATGGATACAAAAGGGGTTACTTCTGGTAACATATGGCTTTGATATCAGGTGGTCATATCGAGTGAAGCGAGGAGCCGATCGTTGAAGAAACGGGATATTTCAGCCTGAAGCTTCCTTATCTGGATTGCTTTTGCGGTATCTTCTGCGAAATAGAGGATCCCCTCCCTGCCCTTTATACACTCTGTCAGAAGTCTGGTTTTACCTATCCTGCGCCGCCCGTACAGGATGATCAGATGTCCTCCCTCTCCTTGCCACTCCTCTTCCAGGAGTGCTGTTTCGGCTTCCCAATCTAAATAAACTCCTAATCATAATGAGTACTAATCCAGAATAGTACTAATCAGGATTAGAGATCCTGCTCCTGCTCATCTGAAAAGAGATGTGCAACTGCGGCCTCAGTCGTCTCCCGTCCTTTCGGCGTCCGTTTTATAAACCCGATCCGGATCAGGTACGGCTCATATACCTCTTCAATCGTCCTGACTTCCTCGCCGATCGAGATGGAAATGGTCTTCACCCCAACCGGCCCTCCTCCAAAGTCGCGGGCGATCACCGTTATGATCCGGCGGTCAAGGTCATCAAGGCCGAGCGGATCGATTCCGAGAATGCCAAGTGCCAGATCTGCTGATTCCTGTGTGATTGATCCGTCTCCTCTGACCATTGCATAGTCACGGACACGCCTGAGGAGCCGGTTGGCTATCCGGGGTGTTCCCCGGCTCCGCTGTGCGATCTCAAGCGCTCCTTCTTCAGAAACCGAAATCTTCAGTATGGCGGCTGATCGCTTGACAATCGAGAGAAGATCCACGACATCATAGAGGTTCAGGCGGAAGATGAAGCCGAACCGGTCCCTGAGAGGAGATCCCAGGAGCCCGACACGGGTCGTTGCACCGATAAGGGTGAAATGATCCAGGGGAAGCTGGATTGCCCGTGCACCCGGCCCCTCTCCGATCATCACATCGATTGAATAGTCTTCCATTGCAGGATAGAGGATCTCCTCGACGATAGGGTTTAACCGGTGGATCTCGTCGATAAAGAGCAGGTCGCCCGAGGAGAGTGCTGTCAGCTGGGCGGCGAGATCACCTGGCTTATCAAGAACGGGCCCGGTGGTGCTCCGAATTGCAGATCCCATCTCCCGGGCGATGATCTGGGCTAGCGTTGTCTTCCCAAGCCCGGGCGGGCCTGAAAACAGGATATGATCCAGTGTTTCACCCCGGATCCTGGCTGCCTCAATTGCGATCCTGAGCGCCTCTTTGATCTGGTGCTGGCCTACGAACTCATCCAGCCGGGCTGGCCTGATTGCCGGGTCATCTATCTCGTCTTCAAATGCATGGGGTGCAATGATCCGGTCAGTCATGACGATCTCTCCTTGATCTGCTGGAGTGCTGCCTTTATAATAGCCTGCACGGTTCCAATATCATGTTTCTCTATCACGTCTTTGACCGCATCCTGTGCCTCACGCTCAGAGAAGCCAAGAGAGACAAGCGCTGAAATTGCATCTGAAGCAGGAACGTGTTCCTCAATTTCGGTAAATGTCACTCTTTGTTTCTTCATCGTCTCCTTAAGCTCAAGGATCAGCCGCTTTGCACTCTTTGGTCCAATACCTGAGATCCTGGTCAGCGCCCGTTCGTCATCATGCACGATCGCCATTGCAAACTGCTCAAGAGAGATCTGTGAGAGGATATTCAGTGCAATCTGGGGTCCGATACCAGAGACATTGATTAAGATCTGGAAGAGTTCGCGTTCATTCTGTCTGCTGAACCCATACAGTGTAACAGCATCCTCCCGAACGACAAGCTGGGTGAATAGTTTCACCTGGTCACCTGCATCCCTGATATCTTTCAGAGTGGGCTGGCTCGCTAAAACGAGATATCCGATCCCTCCGACATCAATGACAGCAGATCTATCTGAAACCGAGGTCACTGTTCCGATGATGTGTGCAAACATGCTGTTCACCGCAGGGTATTGATATGACAGAGGGCAATCGCAAGCCCGTCTGCTGCATCGTCCGGTCGCGGCACAGTTTCAAGCCTGAGGAGGCGGCGTACCATATCCTGCACCTGATCCTTCTTCGCCCGGCCTGATCCGGAAACTGCCAGTTTGATCTGGTTTGGTGTATACTCAACGATCTGTACTCCCTGCTCCGCAGCAGCCAGAAGGATAACGCCCCGTACCTCGGCGACCCTGATGGCTGATGTGACATTTTTTGTGAAAAAGAGTTCTTCAACTGCAATTTCATCAGGTGCATATTCGGTAAGGAGTGTTTTGACCTGGAGATAAATTTCATGAAGACGATGGCCTGTCGTCCACTCGCGGGATGGGGTCTCGATGCACCCGTAGGAGATGGGCCGGATTTCCCGGTCAATCTTTTCGATAACCCCGTACCCAACTCGTGCTATCCCCGGATCAATCCCGATAACAATCATGATCGTATGGATCTTCCGCTCTTATGGTAAATACGGTTATCCCGCGGGGTGTGAAAGTGAACGGTGTGCTAGAGAATTATCCGGATATGATCCGCGCCGGAGATCTGGCCCGGTGATTGCAGGCTGCGGTGAAAGTATATCTGTGTTCCTTCTCCCGCGCATACAGGCACCACCTTCTCCGTTTGGGCCAATGCCTGTCCTGCCCACCTGCAGTACCGTTGAGGTGGTGCCCCCAAACGATCATCTGCTGCCCGGCAGAAATGCCATGAAGAAAAGAGTATTTGGCAATCTATAACGCGCCAATGTGTCGAATTACTCTTCACCCGAGGTAACCCTCCCGACTGTCCCGTCAGTCAGCCGGACTTTGATCCCATGGTGATGATATGGAGATGTGGTCAGGATTGCAGCAACGGTCCCCTTTGTTATCTTCCTGCTCCGCTGGTCTTTTTTTAAAATCACGCTGACCTGTGATCCAATTGAAATATCGGACCGGTTTCTGCCGTTCATCAGGTAGTATTTCATTTGTTTAAAAATAAAGGGATCATCAGCTGCAACCGAAATCACGGTATCTTCTCTGGAATTCTCCTGTATAGAGGGTGGATCATACCTGCACCACGCGATTGCAGCCCTCACAGGATCACGTTTGAGATATCGCGGCAGCACAACTGCAGGTTAAATCAAAAGAGCGCCCCTTCAATCACCTGGCAGATGCCTGAAGAATATGTAATTCTTATACTCCGCGAAAAGGGGGAATCGGCCAGGCACCGGATCAATGAGCAGGCATCCCCTCATCCTGAAAAGACGAGTGTAAGGACAGAGGGAATCGGTAGCTGCTGTCCTATTACTCAATCTTAGGAAGCCCTGTTCGGATCGCCTCAAAATCCTCTTCTTGTGCATCGATTTCAAAGAGCATGGTACCGTACTTCGGACATATTTTTGTAAACGGTATGAGTATTTTCTGTTTTTTTATCTTCAGGCCAACGAACATCGGTTTTTCAAGAAGCATACTGAGCCCACGGAATTCAAAACCCGGGTGCATCTCGTATTGTTCTTTGGAATTTTTCCTGACATATTCATTCACATCGTCTGGCTGTACATCCATCAGCAGAACCGCACCGCCAAGGTTATTGATGCACCGTTCTTTCATATAGATCTGTTCGTCATTTCATGAATAAATATGCTTGTGTGCTGCCGGATAGAGACAATGACCAAATCTTCTCCTCTTCAAAAACGGGAGATTCTCCATTACCTTTCTAAAACTGATGTAGGGAGCGTCAGGTAGAAATATTACAACAGAGAAGAGTTTTCTATGCCGGCACCCCTTGTTGGACGGAAATTTGGAGTGAACATCATCGAACCACCTGATCTGGTTCGGTGTCAGGGAATCAGGGTCCTTGGAATATCCGGTTCAAGCCGCCAGGATGGCGGACTGAGCAAATCGGAACGTATGCTGAAACGGGCTCTCCAGAAGTACGAGTTTTATGGATGCACAACCGAAATCATCAGGTTGAAGGATTTGAAGATTTATCATTGTGAAGGAAATTATTCTGAAGACCCCTCATATTGCATCTATCCCTGCATGACATCCCTGAAATATCTGGATGACCAGATGCAGACGGTCTACGATGCTGTGCTTGCTTGTGACATCCTTGTCCTGGCTTCACCCATCAGGTGGAACAACCATTCTGCCCTTGTTCAGAAATTTGTTGAACGGATGAACGCTGTTGAGAACCAGTATTCATGGTATGGCAACCGGATGATCCAGAACAAGGTTGCGGGGCTGATCATCATCGGGCATGTTGACGGGATCCAGCATGTGGCAGGTAACCTGCTGAACTTCTTCTCATGGCTTGGATTTTCTATACCTGATGTGGCGATTACTTCATGGGTGGGGGAGAATGATGAGGATACAACCCATGACTGGGAGAAGATCGAGGCAAATCCCTATACCCAGGAGGATCTTGTGAATATGGTCAATAGCTCGCTTCGTCTGGCCTGCTCGCTGAAAGATCTTTGAATCTTTCTCTTTTCTTGAGGGCGTGTCTTTTCCAGACTTTATTCAGGCAGGATGTCTGTGAGATACGTTGTGGTCGTTGATACAGGTATTGCTCCCGGGATAGTTCCGGATGCTTTCTCTCCCAAACGTCTGCCATGACAGGTTGGACTGGCTTCATCAGATCAGGATGATTATAACTTCGGTTCGATAAGAGCAGAATAATCTTCTGTCAATTTTCTGATATCCCGGATCTTTCCGTTTGCGGCTTCAAGAATAGAGAGCACTTCGAGGTATCGTGAATCGCCACTCTCACCAATCTCTGCAATCCGTTCCAGGTAGAGGGTGTATTCCAGATTCAGTGCTCTCCGCAGTTCATTGTCACGTGCACGCAGGGAATGAATTGTATCCCTGGTTGAATGGGGGAAGTTCTTTGCAAGCTCCTGCATATTCCCGTGGAAGATCCGGTATATACCACGAATAGACTCTACCTGATCTTTTGGGAGGGGGTTTCCTTTTCGATGAACGTTTCGCCCGACTTTTGCAAGGTCTCGTGAGAGATCGCCCAGGCGTTCGAGTTCATTAGATATCCGGACAAGAAGGACTGTCTGTTTTGCCTGTATTTCATTCAGAGCTAGCTTTGATATTTTGAATGTTGCCTTTTCAATCTCTTCATCAAGGAAATCATTGACGAGTTCGAGTTTTCCCGCTCTTTGATATGCCCGTTCGATATTATCTGCCGTGAAGACCACTATCGCGGCATCAAAGGCATGTTCGGTTATCATATAAAGATACTTGACCTCCTCCTCGATGAGTGGGAGCACATCGTATACCTTTTCAGGCAACTGCTCAGGGATAGCCACCGTCCGGAAGAGGATCTCCTCCTCTTCACCCGGTATAATCCGTGTGACCAGGCGTGAGAACGGGTGGATTGCAAGGATGAAGATCGCTGAGGTAACAACATTGAATATAAGGTGTGCATTTGCCACCTGTCGCGCTTCATCTCCACCGATCCAGGCGATAGTGGAGATAAACGGGGCAAGGAATGGCAGGATGAGCAATACCCCGCCAATATTAAAGAGGGTATGTGCCGCTGCCGCCCGCCGTGCAAACAGGTCGAGACCGCGTGAAACAAAAAGTGCTGTCGTTGTGGATCCGATGTTGGCTCCAAGAAGGAACGGGACTGCTTCGGGCATTGAGATCATCCCTTCCTGTGCCAGGATGACAACAAGCCCGGTTGTTACCGCACTTGACTGGACTGCAGTGGTGACCAGAAAGCCAACAACGATCGCAAGCGGGAGAAAAGCGATGCTTGAGAGGACCTCAAGGAGGACGGGGTCGTCCTTATAGGGCTCAATGCCAAATGATACGAGCCAGAACCCAAAAAAGACAAGCCCGAAATAAAATACTGGTTTTCCGAGAAATTTGAATCTTCCGCCAAAAATTCCGATCAGAAATCCTGCAAGGATGAAGAAAGGTCCGAGTGTATAGAGCTGGAATGCAACAAGCTGGGAGGTAATGGTGGTTCCTATGTTTGATCCGATGATGATCCCGAGGCTCTGGAGAAACGAGATCGTCCCGCTGTTAACCAGGTTTATCGAGATCACCGTCGTTGCCGCACTCGATTGCATGAGTGCGGTAATCCCGGCGCCGAGAAGAAGGCCGTTGTACCGGTTTGTTGTGAGTTTACCAAGTACAGCCGCAAAACGCTTGCGGGCAACTGCCATGATCTCTTTGCTGAAATTCTCAATACCAAAGAGGAAGAGAATAACTCCGGGAACAACGGTGAAGGCAAGCTCCCAGTCAGTAATCATGGTCAGGGTAACAATTGTTTTCGTGATAAAAAAAGATATTCTATCTCCGGATCATCGTTCCGACGCCCTCGTCAGTGAAAAGTTCAAGTATAAGGTTATGAGGGGCGTTCCCATTGATAATATGGCAACGCTCAACTCCGTTTCTGGATGCATAGATACATGCTGCCAGTTTTGGGATCATGCCGCCCTGGATGGTTCCATCCGCTATCATCGATTCCACCTCTTCAAGGGTAAGCCGGTGGTATATATGCGTCCTTGCAGCATCCATGACACCGTCAACATCGGTGAGTGAAACAAGTTTTCCTGCATCAAGGGCGACTGCCAGTTCACCTGCCATCGTATCTGCATTGATATTGAGGTTTCTTCCCTGTTCATCGATTGCAAGCGGTGAGACAACCGGGATATATCCTGAATCAAGGAGTGTCCGGAGAAGGCCCGGGTTCACCCTCCGGATCTCGCCGACAAACCCGAGATCGACTACTTCTTCGCGATCTTCAATCATCACCTTCTGCGCATCCATCTTCCGGGCAATTACGAGATTCCCGTCATTTCCTGATATCCCAACGCCGCGTGCTCCATTCTGTGCAATCAGGGAGACGATGGTGTTGCTGATCTTTCCGGCCAGTACCATCATCGCGATCTCAAGAGTGTCCTTATCAGTTACCCGAAGTCCGGCGACAAACTTGGGTTCCTTCCCCATCGCCTTCATCTTCTCAGTGATCTCAGGCCCTCCACCATGAACTAAAACGACACGCATCCCGATATAGTGCAGGAGGACAGCGTCTTCAATGACGGTATTCATGATTGTCGGGTCGACCATCGCATGGCCTCCGAGTTTAATCACGATCGTCTTTCCATGGAACTGCCTGATATAGGGGAGGGCCTCCATCAGGACATTTTCGCGTTTCATGTCGTGTACTTCCCGTTAATCTCAATATATTTCTCTGTCAGGTCGCATCCCCAGGTGGTTGCACTGGCTGAACCGGAGTCCAGATCAAGTAAGAATACGACTTTATCGCCTTTCATCGCAGCTTTTGCTCTGGCAAGATCTGCAGTGATCTCCCCTTTCTGTAACAGAGGGGCCTGCTCTTCACCGGTTCCAATCCAGAGGGAGAGATCAGGTATCTCGAAATCAACTCCCGCATATCCTGCCGCTGCAACGACGCGACCCCAGTTAGGGTCCTGCCCATAGACTGCCGTCTTCACAAGCGGGCTGGTTACGATGGTTTTTGCAATCCGTTCAGCATCATCTTCATTTCGTGCACCGGAGACAATAACTTCGATGAGCTTTGTTGCACCTTCTCCATCCCGTGCGATTGCCTGTGCAAGCTGAATACAAGCCGCGTTAAGGATCTCCTGAAATTCTCCTGGATCGACCATCCCTGCTTCGCCAGTCGCTGTCAGGAAGACACAGTCATTTGTCGAGACATCGCCATCGACTACGATCCTGTTGAAGCTCTGCCTGACCGCGGTCTTCAGGGCATCCTGCAGCTCCGGGTGGGCGATCTCTGCATCAGTATAGATGAACGCTAGCATTGTTGCCATGTTTGGTGCGATCATCCCGCTTCCTTTTGCAATCCCCCCGATTGAGCACCCGTCACCGTGGATAAGGACATGCTTCTCCACAAGATCAGTTGTCATAATAGCCTGTGCAGCCTGCATTTCAGCAGCTGCCGATGATGACAGCTGCAGCGATCCCGCTTGCCGGCGGATAATGCCAAGGTCGAGGTACCTCCCGATAACACCGGTGCTGGCCACTCCGATCTGCAGGGGATCGACTCCAAGTGCAAGAGCGCCGATCTCTGCCATCTCCTCTGCATCAGCTCGGCCGCGCACACCGGTAAATGCATTTGCACACCCCGAATTTGCGATGATACCCTCGATATGTCCTTGTTTCATCCTCTCTGCCATCAGATCAATGACAGGTGCGCGGACACGGTTCTGTGTGAAGACTGATGCGAGTGAACCGGATGCCCGGATCACCGCAAGCCCGTATTTTCCTTCTTTGATCCCGGCTGCCTCAACTCCTGCCACGCCACAGATGCTCTTCAATCGGCATCCGCCTCCTCTTTTTTCCGCCCGATGCCCTCGATAATGTCAGCCCGGGTAACGATACCGACCAGTTTTCCATCTCTCAGTACTGGAAGGCGGGCGATGCCCTCTCGGAGCATGATTCGTGCCGCCTCTTCGATAGAATCGTCAGCATCCACTGTAATAATCGGGTAGCTCATCTGCGAACTGACCGATCGGGAACCGATATGGGACAGGGCTTCCTTTGTCCTTTCCCAGTTGAAGAATTCACGGATCGGGATTTCAATTACTTCAAGGGGTGAGGGGAGCCAGAGGTCTTCGCTAGGTTCCTTCGTCTCAAGCAGTGCCAGAATATCTGATTCTGTGATCATCCCGATCAGGTTCTCTCCATCCATTACCGGGAGCCCACCGATTTTATTTTCGCGAATGATACTTGATGCAGTCCGGATTGTATCTTTTGCCTGGATGGTCACCGGGTTTTGTGTCATGACGTCTTCTACCTTCATATGTATACCTCATGGTGCAGCTGCAGGGAAGAGGAGACCGGCAGTTTCATCAAACCCACAGATGATGTTCATATTCTGTACTGCCTGGCCGCTTGCTCCTTTCATCAGGTTATCGATTGCAGAGATAGCAACGATTCTCCGCCCCCCCTCTTCGACCTCGAATGCGATGTCACAGAAGTTTGTCCCACGGACGTTCGCCAGTCCCGGTGCCTGGAGTCGGATGAAGGGTTCATGCTGATACATATACCGATAGAGTCTCCTGATTTCATCTGGTGTCACCGGCCGCTCAGTGATGATATGAGCCGTTGTCAGGATACCTCGTGTCACCGGGACAAGGTGTGGGGTGAAATGGACGCTCGCTCTTGATCCAAGTCTGGCAATCTCAAGTTCCATCTCAGAGAGGTGACGGTGGGCTGTCCATTTATACGGGCCGATGTTATCTGCTACATTTGGATAATGGGTTGTTTCAGATACGGTGTCTCCGGCTCCCGAAACACCGGTTTTTGAATCAAAGATGATGCTGCGTGCAAGATCTGCAACGGGAGCTGCCGCAAGTATCGCACCTGTTGGAAAACAACCGGGGTTTGCGATAAAGGATGCCCCACGGATTTCATCACGGTGGAGCTCAGGGATGCCGTACGGTGCTTCGAAATATGCTGTGTGGGAGACTCCGTATATTTTTTCATATATCTCCTGTGGAAGCCGATAATCTGCAGAGAGATCAATTGTTTTGATCCCACGAGTGTGAAGTGACCCTGCATAGCCCATAGCAACAGTATGGGGGACTGCAAGAAAGACAACATCCGCATCGATGTCATCTGCACCCGGGTTTGTGTAGTTGAGATCAACAAAACCCTTCAGGTGTGGCTGATCAAGAGAGACAGCTGTTCCTTCCAGCTTTCGGGATGTGGCACAGACAAGCTCTGCATGAGGGTGCAGGGCAATCAACCGCATCAGATCGCCGCCCGCGTATCCGGACGCACCGATGATCGCAATATCCATACATGCTATCTTGCAGACACAGGATAAAGGGTTTTATGGTGGCGGGTGCTGAACAACCATATTCAGCCGGTACTGTCGTCTTCAGTGCGCCCGAGGAGGTCAATTCCCAGCCTTTCGATCTCATCGCGCGATTCCAGCTTCTCCAGAAGGTCTGCCGGGAGCCCGGACTTACCGAGTTTCGCACCGATATAGGCACCACAGATGAATCCCATGGTATCTGCGTTTCCTCCTGTATGGGATGCTATTGAAAGGAGCTTGTCAGGGTCCTGGATCCGTGCAGAGAGGAAGAAAGCGAGGGGGATTGTCTGATAGACTGAAATATCGCTTCCGAGACGCTCATACGCCCCCTGGATACTTATTCCTTCTTCATTTGCCAGACGGAGAGCTTCTCTAACCCGAACTCCCAGGAGTTCATCCTCACGCAAAGCGGTTTCTGCCGCATGAAGAAGCGGTGATGACTCGCCGGCCAAAGTCGATCGGATCAGAGTGGCAACGGTTACCGCGCCGGCGAGGGCGCCCGGATGATTATGGGTAACGCTGCATGCGACGATGAGCCGTTCAGTGCATTCGATTGGATCGGTATATGCGAGCGCAAATGGCACAGCAAGCGGAATACACCCAGCGGTTGCAGAATGAACTGCCGCTTCTTTCCAGGGCCGGCTTTTGAGACGCTCGCAGAAGGCATGAATTGCGGAATCAGGGAACCGGAACCTGCCGGAATCTGAGAGGTCCTTCAAAGCGGTTGCATATGCATCTTGTGAAAACCCAGAACCCGCAATAAGTGTACCGGCAATCATCATTATCTGGGTATCGTCAGTATACTGGCCCGGCGCAAGTGAATCATTTGGATGACCTTTATATGCCTTCCGGAACCCACGGAGAGGTGCATGAAGGCGGGGGGGTGCTGTTTCATTCGGCATGCCGAGTGCATCCCCGAGAGCTGCCCCAAGGAGACATCCTTTATATTGTTCAAGCATCTGATGAGAGTTGCTCTTCAAGATGATAACCCTTGCTGGCCGCTTCGGTGGAAGGGCTACCACCAGGAATGAGCCTGTTCTGCCGGCTCGATGAGGGAAGGCTCATCTGGTGCAGCCGGATCGTTAACGCGCCGCGATACTGCCACCATCTCCATCTTTTCCACAATCGGTACCGGATTCATACCGTATATCCATGCTACTTCACCGGATGGGGAAAGGATGTATGGCATTCTGGAATGGATCTGGCGAACCGGATCGGCTGCATCAGTCGTGATGATACTGAATGCATTCGTATCGTTGAAATACATGCCTGCAAATGATACAATCACAGAACCAGGAAAGAAAAAATAATAGGGCTGTTTTCTTACTCCTTCCTGTTTCCATTCATAAAATCCGGTTGCAGGGATTGCGCAGCGCTCTCCTCTGAGATATTTTGTACCTTCCAGACTTTCCAATCGTGTATTAATCTGCCGTGATCCGTCATGCCGCGGGACACCAAAGACCGCAGTGTGCAGCTGATGATTGGTTGTTATGATCGGGAGGAGCTGGCCGGGTGCGGCATTAAATCGTTGAGCAGGCTCAGGCACAGAAAACCGCTCAGCGAGTATTTTTGTTCCTATGAGAGTATAGCGTGAACACATAATACCGGAAACACCTTGTGATAGTATTCTTCCTCCCAGTATTATTCAGGGAATGAGATTTCTCTCTTTGTATGAAATGGAAAAAAAAGGTTAGATCTCCTTGAAGCAGAGATACCAGTCTTTGCACTCGTATCCCTCCCTGTCACGGATCTCTGCCTGTTCAACCGTCTTTGGCGGTGGTACCACGACCTTGTCTCCCGGCTGCCAGTTGGCGGGTGTAGCTACACTATATCTGTCACTTGTCTGGAATGCTTTTAAGAGGCGGACAAGTTCGGGGATATAGCGGCCATTTGAGAGCGGATAATACAGGATGCCCCGGATAACCATCGATGGGTCTATATAGAAGACAGCACGGACGGCAGCTGTGGTGCTCTGGTCTGGATGGACCATACCAAAGAGCGATGCAACTTTCATGTCAAGATCAGCGATCACCGGAAACGGGATTGTTACTCCCATCTTCTCTTTGATATTCCTTACCCATGCGAGATGGGAGTGGATGCTGTCAATAGAGAGACCGACAAGCTGGGCATTGAGTTTCTGAAATTCGGTGTCCGCTTCTGCAAGTGCCATGAATTCAGTTGTGCAGACCGGCGTGAAGTCCGCCGGGTGTGAAAAGAGAATCACCCATTTCTTGTCCCGGTAATCTGAGAGCTTCATCATTCCCTGTGTTGTAACCGCCTCAAAATCGGGTGCAACTTCTCCGATCCTTGGCATGGCAGGTGCACAATCACAGTAGATACCCATATCTTCACACATAACAATCACTTTTTCATAACTTCTTCCATTGCAGCTTTTCCATGGACATATGCGGGCATGCCGGAGAGCATGAAGGTGACCCGGAGGCCTTCTTCAATCTGCTCCCTGGTAACCCCGAGGTTCTTTGCACCTGCAAGCTGGGCGCGAACCGCATGTTCATCCCTGAGAGCAGCTGCAATTGCGATCGCAATCACCTTCTTGGTTTTTCGGTCAAGGGCGCCATCTGCCCAGATGTGCTGGTCAAATTTCAGGACCATTTCTGCCATTTCAGGCTCTTTCTCCATCAATTCACGAAAGAAGACCGGAACTTTCCCGATTTTTTCTTCCAGTGACTTGAGATCATCTGCCTGTTTGCCCATGGCACTCACTCCTGCAGTTCCATGGGCTGGCCGCAACAGATTAATTCGCCGCCGCCAACTTCTTTGACTTCGACGACATTTCCGCAGATCTCGCATATGAAGACCTGCCCTTCATCGCTTACATTTACCATAATGTTCACCAAATTATTTTTTTCTCTTCAAGCGGTTCTCTCCTGTATAATTGTTATGCAGGATTCAAATGTTTGATTCGCCGCGTTTTGGAGGCTTGTTTACATCTTCTGCAGTCTTAATGTCGGGCCTGATGTGTGTCATCGGGAAACACTGGTACTCTGCACATTCGCAGGTTGGGCATTTTCTCAGGTCTTCTTCGACCTTTGGGAGCGTCATCTCTGCACCACAGTCGATGCAGACATACTTTCCGGGCTGTGCTTTTGTTCCTGCTTTCACAATGTGACCTTCTGGATTAGACATTCGTCGTTCACCAAATCCAGAATGGGTCTTGCCGATATTTAACTATTGTGAAGGTGACCAGATACATTGGGGGTTACGGATTCAACACTTTTATCAGGGTTGATCACGATTAGGTCACATGGAATGCCGTCTGGTTGCTCTTCTTGGAAGCCCGAGAAGAGAAGGAAATACCGCAAAACTTCTCCAGGAAGCTATACGCGGAGCAGAAGATTCCGGGTGCGCTGTCAGGACTGTCTGGGTGCCCGGCCTCCAGATAAAACCGTGCATGGAGATATTTGCCTGCAAAAAAATGCCCGCCTGTGCAATCAAGGATGAGATGCAGGAATATTACGACATGATCAGGGAAGCTGATGGCCTGATTGTTGCAACCCCTGTGATGACGATGGGTGTGCCCGGTGCGCTCAAGTCATTTATTGACCGGTTCCAGGTTTTTTACATGGCTAAGTATGAGCGAAAGGAGCCTTTGATTACTCCTGAGCAGAGGAAAGTCAGGAGGATGCTCCTTCTCTCTATTGCAGGAATGAATATTAAGAACCTGTTTGCCGGTCTTCTCCAGACGATGCATGCCCTTGGGGAGATCATCGACTGCCCGCTCTCTGATACCGTGCTCCGTGATGATATGGATACCATTCAGGATCTTGCTTTGCGTCCTGAAGTATTGGGAGAAGCATATGCAAAAGGATATGCCCTCGCAGAAGCGATACAAAAAGCGAAATCAGAAGTGATACAGGCTCAGAAATAACCCTCCTGGTGGAGTGAACAAAACCCCCTCTCTGAGACGATAATGTGATCAATGAGGCGGATCCCAAGGACATCCCCGGCCTGAGAGAGCTTTTTTGTAACGGCAATATCATCAGAACTCGGTACCACGTTTCCTGATGGATGATTATGCATCAGGATGATCGAAGCAGCACGGTCGGTGATCGCATCGGCAAAGACCTCGCGGGGATGAATCTGGCTCTGGTTCAGGATTCCTTTGGTGATAATTCTCTTTTTTATCAGTTCATGTGCTCCGTTTAAACTGATGCAGATGACATGTTCCTGCTGTTCATGCCGAATATCCTCAGCAAAAGGGAGTGCCTCCTCCGGCGAAGTGACTTTGGGTCGAAAACAGGTATTCTGATACCTCCGTGTGAGTTCAAATGCGGCAAGAATCTGACATGCTTTTGCCTCGCCAACACCCGGGATTGCTGTCAGGTCGTCACATGAGACTGAGAGCCCCCACTTATCAAGGCAGCAGCAGATCTCTGTTGCAAGTGCCGATACATCATGGCCTCTGACGCCACGGCCGATGATTGCTGCAATAAGCTCCTGGTTGGAGAGCGCAGGGGCGCCTCTTGACCTGATCCGCTCGCGCGGCCTGTCAATCTCGGGAATCTCCCGTAAAAGACGTGGTACCGTTTGAATTTTCATATAACTATAGTATTTGGGATGGTTTGGGTTAAGCATGTCGTTCGGTACATTCAAAACATTTTTCTTGATCAGATGCTATTGATCTGCTATGGCAACAGAAGAAGATATCATGGAAGCGTTCGCAGGCGAGTCGCAGGCGAACAGAAAATATGCGATCTTTGCTGAAAAGGCTAAGGAAGAGGGACTAGCCAATGTGGCACGTCTATTTCGTGCAGCTTCCCAGGCAGAAGAGATTCACGCACGTCGTCTCCTCAGGATTGCAGGGTTGATCCAATCAACGGCAGACAATCTCTCGTCTGGTATTGAGGGAGAAACACACGAATTCATGACCATGTACCCAGAATTCATTGAACGGGCGAAGGCTGAGGGGAGAAAAGACGCCGAGATCACCTTTACCCATGCAATGAAGGCAGAAGAGGTGCATGCTGACTACTATAAAAAAGCACTCGAAGCGGTTTCAAAGGGAGAGGATCTCAGTGCCGGTGAGGTGAAACTCTGTCCGGTCTGTGGAAACATCGCTCTTGATGAGGTTCCCGAGAAGTGCCCGATCTGCGGTGTTCCGGGAGCCAGTTTCCTGCCAGTAGAATAAATCCCAACAACCTCTCTTTTCCCAATTAATGCCCGAGACAAGAAAAGCTTATTATCAATCTCTTCCTACGCAGGTATTGTGACTCTGCAGTGGGAATCAATCGATCGTGTCTCTCTTGGCGTTGTCGCTCTGATCATCCTGCTGACATTTATTGTATTTTTTCCGCTTCTGAAAGTAGTGGTGCTTGCCCTTTCGCTTGCGATCGTTTTGATCCCCTATCATGAAAAGCTCATCTCATCAATATCCCCTGCCATCTCAGCATTTGTTCTCACACTCCTGGTTGTAATGCTGGGTCTCCTGGGAGTCACACTCACCATCCATACGCTCTACAATAATCTGGATTATCTTCTCTATCTCATCAATACAATAATTAAAGGTTTTACCGGTACAGCAGGCAGTTTCCTGCATCAGCTTCCAGATCTCGGATTTGAAAAAATGATAGAAAATCTTTTCATATCTACTGAAGATGCACTCTACTCGTATATTGTCATGATTCCGGGTATAGCATTTGACCTCTTAATCTTCTTTGTATGCCTCTCTCTTTTCATCTATCTGGGTCCTGATGTTGGTGTACAAATCAACAGGATCATCCCTGACCGATCCCGCGAAAACCTTATGATGATATGGAGGAGAGCCTTTGACACACTATACTCAATATATATTGTCCATGTTATCATCGCTATCCTTACATTATTACTGGCAATTCCATTCTTCTGGCTACTCGGGTTTGAGGAATGGGTTTTTTTATCAATTCTTTGCGGTATCTTTGCCTTCATTCCTTTTCTTGGTCCTTCTGCGCTCCTCGTTTTCCTTGGGCTCTATTGCCTTGTGATTGGGGATTACCGGACACTCATCCTGCTCCTCTTCGTCGGATACCCGCTTCTTGGTATCTTCACTGATATGTATCTCCGGCCTGTGCTGATGGGGAAAAGGGTACAGATCAATGCAGTCATCATCTTCATTGGATTCTTTGGGGGATTGATCGTTATGGGGATTGTAGGGTTCATCCTAGGACCTTTCCTCCTCTCCCTGATTGTCGGTGGATTTCATATGCTGGTCAGGGAGCTTGATATGGTCGCAGAATCACCCGGTGACACTCCTGCTCCCAAAGGATAATGTGATGGAAACGCAATGCAAGAAGTATGAGCACTATCACCGTGTACTCGACCGAGCGATGTCCGTACTGCGCAATGGTGAAAGCGTTCCTCAGAAAGAGAGGAATTGATTTCACCACGATTGATGTTGGGAAAAAGGAGAATATCGAGGCGGCAAAGGAGATGATCCAGATCTCTGGCCAGCGAGGAGTGCCAGTCACCGTCATCGATGGTGAAGTGATTGTCGGGTTTGATACAACGCGGTTTAACGAGATCTTTGGATCTGATCAGATAGATGATGAATATGATCTGATCATCATCGGTGCAGGTCCTGCGGGTCTTACAGCTGCTGTCTATGCGGCACGGAAGATGATGAAAACTCTTGTAATCTCTGAGAATATCGGTGGTCAGTCTAACGAGAGCTGGGCGATTGAAAACTATATGGGATACCTGATGATAACCGGCAGTGAACTGATGGCGAAGTTCGAAGAGCAGGTAAAATCACAGAGTATTAACCTCGAACTTGATAGAGTCTCCGGGATCTGGAAGAGAGAGGATGATTGGTTTGGTATCGAGACTGAATCTGGTTTCAGCTATACGACTCATACTGTTGTGATCGCAACAGGAAAACACCCCCGGATGCTTGGTGTCGAGGGAGAGAGCACCTATCTTGGAAAAGGCCTCTCGATCTGTTCTACCTGTGACGGCCCGCTCTACCGTGATAAAACAGTGGCGATTGTAGGAGGTGGCAACTCTGCCATCCAGACAGCAATTGAGATGGCAAAGATTGCACGGGAGGTGCATCTAATCGTCAGGAGCCGCATCCGGGCTGACGAGGTCTTTTCCGGCCAGCTGGATGAGCATAACAATATCATTGTGCATACTGGCTATGAGGTCCATCGGATCGGCGGGGATAAGTTTGTCCGTTCGATCACGGTGAAAAATCGATCGACTGGAGAGGCAGAGCGCATAATGGTAGATGGTATCTTTGTTGAGATTGGACTTATTCCAAATACCGGGTTTTTGAATGGGTTCCTTGAGATGAATGAACTGGGAGAGATCATTGTTGACCAGGATTGCCATACCAGTGTGGAAGGGATTTTTGCTGCAGGAGACGTCACATCTATCAGGGGTAAACAGATCATCATCGCAGCCGGAGAAGGAGCAAAAGCAGCGCTTGAAGCGCATGAATTCCAGATGAAAAAAGGCTGACTCACGGCTCCCTGCGTCTGGAGAACGGATCTGATTGTAGCGGATTGTACGGTTCTCAAAGGATTGATCAAATTCTCCGATCAATCCTTGATGTTCTGCTGATCCCTCTTTCTATACCCCTCGAGCAGAAGCGTTGCCAGGTTCTTCACCGGTTTATCGGTCTGCTCCTGGATATGGAACTCGCAGAAGGGGCAGATGGTGACGATGATATCAGCACCTGTCTCTGCAATCGCCTCGCCACGGAGCTTTCCAAGGGCCGCTGCCTCCTCGGGCTGGCCTGATCGTACACCCCCGCCTGCACCGCAGCACTGTGCGGGCATCGGGATATACTCTTCCACGACCTGTTCGAGGATGATTCGTGGGGGATCGTGTAATCCCTGGCCGCGGAGCAGGTGGCATGGGTCATGGTAGGTTGCTCTCACCGGGAGTTTTGCAGGAGCCTCGATTCCTGCTTTCAACAGCACCTCGGTGATATCCATCACGGTAAAGGGTGTCTCATAATCGTTCTTCAGGGTGGCACCACACCCTGCACACATCGTCATAACAGTATCAATTCCCCGGGATGCAAACGCTTCGATATTTTTCCTCTTGAGATCGGGCAGTATGATGGTCTGGCCGGTTCTGATCAGCGGTGACCCGCAACAGACCTGGTCGTGAGGGATAATGACACGGATCCCGTTTCGTTTCAGCACTTCCATTGCATCAAGTGCGGGCTGTGGCACCCGGCCATTGAACATGCAGCCGGTGAAGAACCCGACTGTCATCTTCACAGGGCCATCAGGCTCAATCACCTCGGGCACCTGCTCGAGGAAGGTGGTTTTCGTCCGCTCGACACTCCTGCCTGTCTCTTCGATGAGCCGTGCCACCTCCTGGTGACGCGGGAGGGTGAGGCCTGCCCGGTTTGCCCGCTCCCGCAGCTTCTCTATTGCTTTCTCCGGGATCTCGATCTCCTTTGGGCAGACCTCGACACAGCGGTGGCATGTCGTGCAGGCAAAGAGCCCTTGTTCAATAGCTTGTGGTATCCGGTCGGTTGTGTCACGCGGATCAAGTGCGCACCGCATCTCCTGGCGCATGGCGGTTGGCCCGGAAAAGTCAACCACTTTGAGGGCAGGGCATGCAGAAACACAGGAAAGGCACTCAATACATTCACGCAGGGGTTTGATCAGCTCCACCTCTTCTTTTGAGAGTGGATGCAGTTCGTCTGAAGGTGTAACTGAAGCAAGCTGCTCAAGCACAGGAGCAATATCGGTTGCAAGATCGCGGATAACCGGCAGTTCGAGTGGTTCGATGACCATCTGGTCAGTTGCCTCCTCCATGCAGGCAAGGACCGGGTTCCCGTTCACCCTGACGGCGCATGAGCCGCACTGCCCGGCACGGCAGCATGATCTGAAGAGTAGCGAGGCGTCATGGGTGTGCCTGATTTCGCAAAGAGCATCCAGTACGCGGGCACCCTCATGAACCGATATGGTGTAGGTCTCCTGATATGGTGCGGGGTCCGTTGCCGGATCGTACCTTTCGACCGTGAGCGTAATGTCTTTCATATTACCCTCCCTGTCACATCGATCCCACGATAGCAGGGCGATATTCGTGTGTGGCCGAATGGAGATTTATCCGGGTTCCACCGGGTGGCACAGTCTGTTCTGACATGTGCTCCACGTGACTCATGCCGAAATAGTGCGCAGTCCAGGATCATTTCGGCAACAAGGAGCATATTCTGCGCAGTCCATGCATCAATCCTCTCGGTTCCTGTGTGCGCACGAAGTCGTGTGGACTGGAGATCCAGGATCGCCTCGCGGGCCGCTGTAAGTGAAGCGGCGGTGCGGTATATTCCGGCACCGTCCCACATCACCCGTTTCATCCTGGCAACCAGGTCAGCTGGTGTTATCTCACCGTCTCCAAACGAGGCAAACCTGTCCTCGACAGCGGCAACCTGTCCGGTATCAATCTGCGGTTTCTTTTTGTTCGATCTCCCTGCCGCTTCTCCTGCACGCCGTCCAAAGACCTGGGTCTCGGCAAGCGCGTTTCCACCGAGGCGGTTTGCGCCATGTACCCCGCCTGCTACCTCTCCACAGGCAAAGAGCCCGGGAACAGTTGTCTTGCATTCAGGAGTGATCCTGAGGCCGCCCATCATGTGGTGGGCTGTTGGTGCCACCTCCATTGGCTCTTTTCGGATGTCGACTCCAAACTTCAGGAATTGCTCAAGCATCACCGGAAGCCGCTCTTCGATCTGTTGTGCCGGAAGATGGGTCACATCCAGCCACACTCCTCCCCGAGGTGTGCCTCTTCCTTCGAGCACCTCGGTTGCAATCGACCGGGAGACAACGTCCCGGGTTGAGAGCTCCATCCGTTCCGGGTCATACCGTGCCATGAATCGTTCACCTTCCGCATTTTTCAGCAGACCCCCCTCGCCCCGGACAGCCTCGGTGATCAGCCTGCCGCGTGCGTCATACGGGTGCACCGCCCCGGTTGGGTGGAACTGGACCATCTCCATATCGATCAGTTCTGCTCCCGCCCGGTACCCGAGTGCATATCCATCGCCGGTACCTGTAGTTGAGTTTGTTGTGATGTCATAGATCTGGCCGGCACCGCCGGTTGCAAGCACCACAGCATCGGCTGCGATGGCATCTATCTCTCCGTCGCGTGTTGCGGTGATCGCGCCGCAGACTTTGTCTCCTTCTGTTGCGAGTTCAACTGCAACCAATTCGTTTCGAAGCGATATCTCTGATGCGCGGAGTCGCTCAAGAAGTGTCATCACGATCTCGTGCCCGGTCCGGTCACCGGCATAACAGGTTCGTGGAAATGTCTGCCCTCCAAATGGTCTCTGGGCGATTGTGCAGGCGTCATCGGCATCAAAAACCGCTCCAAATCGGAGAAGGTCTCCTATCCGATCCGGGGCTTCATTTACGAGCACCTCGACGAGCACCCTGTCATTTAAAAAGGCTCCTCCTTTGAGCGTATCCTCTCGATGGCTTGCGATGCTGTCCTGGTCTCGCAGAACGGCATTGTAGCCTCCTTCCGCCATCACAGTGCAGCCACCTTTTCCAGCTATTGATTTGCCAATGACAATCGTGTCACCATACTGCGCAGCTTCAAGCGCCGCCCTGATTCCTGCACCACCGCTGCCGATGATGAGAACATGGCATTCCTCACAATTACGTACACCCATCGTATTATAACGATCTGCCGTGAAATATCTTAAAATACATCGTGGGGTTAGGTGAGCCAGAAATGAGGCTTGTAATGAAATTTGGCGGCACATCGGTTGGTAATGAGCAGGCTATCGCCCGCGTGGTTGATATCCTGAAAACCCACCGGGAAAGAGGGGATGACATTGCAGTTGTTGTATCAGCGATGACCGGCGTTACCGATCAGCTCATTGCAACTGCAGAGGAGGTTGTCGCATCACTTGAATCACCCCCGATTGAAACGCTGATTCAGTCGCTTCGGTCACGACACATGAAAGTCCTCAGCGCAGTTGCTCCAAATTGGCGTGAGGAGGTGGGGATATATATTGACGACCGGCTCGAGAAGCTCAAGCATATTCTCACGGCTATTTATACATTGAGGGAACTGACACCCAGATCCAGAGATTATATCGTCTCGTTTGGTGAACGGCTATCTGCCCCCATTGTCTCTTCGGCGCTGAAACAGGCAGGTATCGATTCTGTTGTGCTGGATGGGTGCCAGGCCGGTATTGTCACGAACTCCTGCCATGGTGCTGCAGTAGCACTTCCTGAGAGCTACACCCATATCAAGAGCCGGATTGCCCCGCTTCTCCCTGACAGTATCCCGGTGATCATGGGGTATATGGGCTGCAGTGAACAGGGGATTGTGACAACCCTGGGCAGGAGCGGATCTGATTATACCGGATCGATCATAGGTGCGGGGATCAATGCAGATGAGATCTGGATCTGGACTGATGTGGATGGCGTGATGACAACTGATCCAAGAATGATCCCAACGGCCCGGGTCATCCCCACCATCTCATTTCTGGAGATGATGGAGCTTTCGTACTTTGGTGCCAAGGTGCTCCATCCAAAATCAATTGAGCCAGCAATGATGGAAGATATACCTGTCCGGGTCAAGAACACGTTTCATGCTGATGCTCCGGGAACAGCTGTCGTCAGGATTGCCCATCGCGAAAAAAGAGTCGTCAAGGCGATCTCGATTATCAGGAAAGTTGCACTCCTCACGATCGGAGGAGCACAGATGGCCGGTCGGCCAGGTGTTGCAAAAGCGATCTTTTCTTCCCTTGCTGATCGTGAAGTGAATGTGATGCTCATCTCGCAAGGCTCTTCAGAGGCGAATATTACTCTGGTCATCGATGAGGATCATCTTACCGATGCTATTGAAGCGCTTACCGAGATCAAAAAGCAGGGTTATGTCCGGGAGATCACTTTTGACAAGGATATCGTTGTGATTGCGGTTGTCGGAGCTGGAATGGCCGGAACACCCGGAACAAGCGGCAGGATATTCTCCGCACTTGGACGGGAGGGTGTTAATGTCATGATGATCACACAGGGATCATCTGAGGTGAATGTCTCGTTTGTGGTAAAGGAAGGAGATAGCCAGCGTGCCGTGCAGGTCCTGCATGATGAATACCATCTCTCGGAGGGATGTGATGAGTAACGCAACATACCGTGATGCAGGAGTTGATCTCGATCTTGAAGCAAGGGCAGTTTCAGCACTGGTACAGTCGCTGACGTTTCGCAGAACGGGTGCATTTGATATGATCGGGGATCGGGGTCATTTTGCCGGTCTGATCGATTTTGGTGATTATGTCCTCGCCCTGGCAACCGACGGGGTCGGGACAAAGATGCTGGTTGCAAACGCTCTTGCGGACTGGTCAACTATTGGGATCGACTGCATTGCGATGAATGTCAATGATCTCTATGTGATGAACCTGGAACCGGTGGCTTTCGTCGATTATATCGCAACTGACTCCCTTGACCCGGTGAAGATGGAAGAGATCGGCCAGGGTCTGAATGAAGGTGCGCGCCAGGCAAACCTGAATATCGTCGGCGGCGAGACAGCGACACTAAAAGGGCTTGTCAATGGTCTTGACCTCGCCGGGACAGCTCTTGGGGTTCAGGAACGCGGGAAAGTGATCACAGGGACTTCAGTTCTTCCGGGAGATCTGATCGTCGGGGTCCCCTCAAGTGGTGTCCACTCAAATGGCCTCTCTCTTGCACGAAAGATCGTACATGAGCATGGCGGGTATGGTGCACTCCTTCCGGATGGTGCAACCGTTGGCACAGCCCTCCTCACACCGACCCGGATCTATTCCGAAGTGCTTGCTGTCTGTAGTGCCTGTGAGATCCATGGGATGTGCCATATAACAGGCGGCGGCCTCCTGAACTTCACGAGAGTCGGTCCGTTTGGCTTTGCCTTTGATGACCCGATGCCGGCTCCCGAGATCTTCTCCTGGCTTGAAGAGAAGGGCAATGTTACAGAAGAGGAGATGTACCGGACATTTAATATGGGCATGGGATATGCCTTCATCGCCCCCGAAGGGAGTGTGGACGTGATCAGAAAGATAATGCCGGATGCGCAGGTGGTTGGGCGGGTGGTCGAAGAGCAGGGTGTCTGGCTGAAGGGGAGAAAAATCCGGTAATTTTTTCTCTATCCTCAATACTACAATCTCCTCTTTCTACGCTGTTTTTTCTTCTGCTCACGATCTGCTCTTCTCTCTGCACCACTTTTTGTCTCTCTTCGTGCCTGCCTGAGAGTGTGTTCTCCGCCTTCCAGAATACTTCCTGCCAGCAGTTCAATGTTTGATTCTTTTGTCACGAGGAGATGGTATGCATCGTATTTTTTATGGTGCCTGACCAGTACACGGTCGAACCTGAGAACTGATCCATAGGCGGCTTTCCTGAGCTGGGTGTTGTTATCGCTCTGGTGATAGAATGGAAGAGCAGCATATGCCTCACGTCTCCCTGTTCCATCACAGATCCGGTAGAGAAATGTGGATGAATCTCCGATGTTAGCGGATATTTTCTGTGCAATGACGTTGATCTTTTTCCCTTCATGTAGATGGAGACGGGAGATGCGCTCAGCTTTTGCATTGTTTGGAACCCGGTACTGGATCTTTTTTATGCCGTCTTTTCTGTGGATCGCATATGCGGTTTTGATGTCAGTGTTGTAAAACCGAAATGGCTCATCAGTAGCTGCAACCGCATTCATCAGGCGGGTTGGCTGGATATCTGGAAATTCAATAAAACTCCAGCATCTCCCGACCATGCAGGGCACACCGCGGATGTCGGCACAGGGTGCATATATCAAAACCCCCTCCTCATGCAGGCGCCGTGAGAGGTTTCGAAGCGCTGTTGCGTTTGCGAGATCCGCTGGTTCGGTGATGAGAATCGTGCCATCATCACTGAGCCGTTCTGCAAGCCTCAGGACCGTCTTTTCGCGTATGCGGGTATCTGGAATTTCATTGAGAACATTGGCACACACGATCAGATCATATGGCCCCTCCGGAAGCGGTGTTTGTGAATCGGTAATATCCAGGGTCTCTGGGGCGAGTATGGTCAGATTTGTGTTTTTTACGTGTCTGGTGAGTGCATGATATGCCTCGATGAATTCCGATGCCTGCTCTATCGCATGCACGCTTGCGCGGCATGCGGAATCATTTGAGAGAAGTGACTGGAGTGCGAGCGTAACCGTTCCTGGCCCACACCCGACGTCAAGCACCGCCATCCTTTCTGGTAGAAGGCGGTCACTCATCAGTTCCGATATGAGGTGGCGCATCTGTATGAAGGAGACCGGGAAATGGTATGCGAGATAGGCAAAGACGCTGTATCCGCTATGGTAGCGGATAAACCGGTTCTCCCCTTCCTTCCAGTAGTCTTCCTTCTGTCCGATGATGGCCTCGCGTATACGGGAAAGAGTCAGGGGATCATTCCAGGACTTCCCTGTTTTTGCTGTGATATGGTTCTCAATTGCTTTCTGAATTACGGGGTCCACCTTTCTTTCGGCCGGCGCTTCTCCTGGCGTGCATTGCCCTTTTCGCTTCCACCGGACTACCAGGTCACCCTCTTCTTTCACAATCTCGCACCCGCATTCAGAGAGGATGGGGAGGATCTCCGCGAGCATCTGCTGGTGATGCAGAGAGCCCTGAACCTCCTCGAAAAAGGAAGATAGGGTGAATGCCGGCCGCTCGTCTGTCCACCGGATGAATATATCCCGTACAGTTTCTTCTCTCATCCGATCACGTGTATCAATCGGAGTGCAGGGGTGATGAAACCGCCGCCTCTGAGAAAAGCCGGGTATGGGAGTATCAGGTGAGCTGTTGCCTCAGATCAACAGCACAGAAACAAAAGCCACGACACAACCGGCTGCTGCAAGCGGCAGTGTGAATGTCTTCACCGTTTCAATTACGCTCTGGCCTGCGGTCCTGTTTACAAGCCAGAAAAATGGATCGCTTACGTAACTGATTACCATTGTGCCGGCTGCAATCATCAGTATGAGAGGAGCTGCAGGGAGTATATCCGGGATCGCTGTTTCTGCGATTATTTCGGCTGCGATGATGGCAGTGACAACCCTTGAGCCCTGTGCGGTCTGGATGAGTGCTGCAAGGATGAAGGGTATTGCTGCAAGAGGGACGATTGTTTCAAGGAGGCCTGCTGCATCTGCTGGAAATGTGCTTGCTGCAATGACCCCGCCGAAGGCGCCAGCTCCGCAGAGATCGAAGATGATCACCCCGGCATGTTTTGTGCCGCGTGAGACTGCATCCCGTCTCAGTGATGGTGCGATCAGCCACACTGAAACGCCCGCTCCTGTGAGGAGCGCAACCGGCATAATCTCAATTGCGTCAATACCCGGAAGCAGAAAACCGGCGGTGATAATGATTGCCGGCAGGCATACCGGTGTCCATGCTGCAAACCGCGAACTGATTCCACCTTCATCACCCCGCACATCCATCCTGATGCCCCGGCCGAGAACAGCGATGATTGCAACCAGAAGAATGAGGGATAGGGGAAGGGTAATCTGGTTCAGGGAAGGCTCTATTGAGAGAATTTGCATGAGAGCTGCCATTACGGGAGCCGGTGCGATCAGGACAAAAGAAAGGACTGAACCGACTGCAATGAGAGAGAATAGCCTGCCTGCTGCTTTTGGATCTGCAGAAAACCCGGGAATAAGGGGTGCGAGGACCAGGAACGGGGTGATTGCGCACATGAACGGGACAGCAAGGATCCAGCCGGAAAGACCTGCGTGGAGACCGGGCCGGGACGAGACTGTTCTGAGATCAGAGAGGATGCGTGCAATCCCTTTTCCTGAGTCGAGTGAGGTGGCTATAATCGATCCTCCAAAGACCGCAACACCAAGGATTGAAAAGATCCTGCCAGCACCGGCACTTGCTGATGCAATTATGGTATCGTATGGAAGTCCGGCAAGCAGGCCAAAGACGATTGCGGATCCGAAAAGAACAGGAAAAGGAGGTATTCGATAGTATGCGGTGGCGATGGTGATTGCAAGTAAGCAGATGAGAAAAGCGGAGAGCGTCTCCACTCCCACTCACTCCGGTTCAGGTACAAGGGGAATTCTGCGTGAAGATTCGCTGATGATTGCACTGTTTCCTGATGGGTCTTCAATGATCAGGGTGAATGGTATCTTTCCTTCCCGTGCACCGGCAATTGTTGTGAGACCCTGGAGCGCATTTTGGCGCTCCTCATTTTCTGCTGATAGAAGTGCTGTACGAATCGCATCCTCGATACGTGCAAGCACACCCTCCACATTCGAAACAAATCCCTGGCAGGCCGGGCCCGGGTCGATCGAAATACCAAGCTCGGGGATCGTGATTGTGCCCGTGGTTGATCGGACCACGCGGGTATTGAGGTCATCTGCAGAACGGATCTCAAACTCACATCTGGTGGGATGCTGATCTGCAAGGATAACCGTATCGGTCAGGCGAAAGCCACAGGCCTCACAGAGGCCGCACATGATGAGAATATCAGAGAAGAACGGGATATTCTCGGTCTGGTAGATATATTCAATCTCTTTTCCGCAGAGCGGACAGGGGCCGGAAACGGCCTGTTTCACCTATTTGCCCCCGCCGATCTTCTCCCGTGAAATCCTCACCGATGTCGGCGTGACAACGACATATCTCTGGTCGCCAATGCCGATAATATCGCCGTTTACATCCCGCGCGACATCCTTTAAGTCTTTCATCACCCGTTCAAAAGTGATCTTATCGAGCTTAAGCTTCTGGATATCAATGATCACAATGTTGTTATTGTACACCTCGTCTTTGATTCGTGGCGTATCTTTCAGATCGTTGATTGTTGCGATCTTGACATACATCAGAGCAGGCTCTTCACCCGCTGCAGCCTGTTCATACGCAGCGAGGTCAAGCTCCATGTACTCCTCATCTCTGGGGGTGGCACCCTTTCCGCCAAGGATGGATTCAAGAAATCCCATGTAGAATCCTTTCTATTGGTAGTTATTAATTGTATCCTTATATCTCAAGGTTCCAGATGGGATCACCCACATAGTGGATATTCTTTGCAACCTTTCCCCTTTCCTGTGAGAGGATTTCATCTGCGTCGAAGAATGCAATCACAACCGCAAGCGGTTTGCCATGTTTTTCATCTACAACGAGAGCTGGTTCGTTTTTCAGGATGTCGTGCGTCACTGAGACGACGCCAGGGCGCATCACATCAGCACCATTTACCATAAAAGAAACGGCTCCGGAATCAACGGTAATGCGGCGGGCAGAGAACGGGCGGAGATGTGCACCTCGGAGGGTTGGAAACGCCCAGTCTTTTCCTGAAAAAAGGAGGGGTTTTTTATCGATCAAAAAAATTGACAATTCCGTATCTGTTTCCGCACGCTCGATATGCGATGCCTCAAAAAGTGCTGCTTCATCACCCAGTGCTTTCTGGAGCAATCTTCTGATCTCAGCTGCCTGTCCCTTTCTGATTGCATGCCGTCTTCGGATCGTTATCTCTGCCATGATTATCGAACCTTATAAGACACCATCTTCTGGTGTGCGTATACTATCCCCTCTCTCGATATTTAATGGATTGTGGAATATGCGCTATCTTTAAGTGAAACGCATGCACATCTATTGATACTCTCCAGAGAGATGCAAAGGGATTTTTATGACCAGACGACCGCTTGATATTCTGGAACAGGTCTTAAACCGGCAACCGGTGTTCATATCGCTGAAAGGCGGCCGTGAGATCCGGGGAGTGCTTCAGGGTTATGACGTCCATATGAACCTTGTCCTGGATCGGGCAGAGGAAGAGACAGAGCATGGTGTTGTGAAACTCGGCACACTGATCGTTCGTGGGGATAATGTGATCTATATATCCCCATCAGTCGAATAAGATAGGTGATTTTTCATGTCGAAAGGTACTCCATCAATGGGTCTGCGCAATAAGCGTCCCCATATCGTATGCAGGCGGTGTGGCCGAAGATCATACCATGCACGCCATAAAATATGTTCAGCATGTGGATTCGGACGGAGCGCCCGTCTGCGTTCGTATGCCTGGAAAACCAAAAAACCATTGAGACCGACACATTAGAGTTGATTTATGTGCGGCATCGCTGGCATTGTTGACAGTGGCGGAGTATCACTCCCCCTGTATTATGCCCTCTATGCCCTCCAGCATCGTGGGCAGGAGAGTGCGGGTATAACCACATATCATGCCGGCAGATTGTATAAACACAAAGCACAGGGTCTCATCTCCGAGGTATTTAATCGCGAGATCTTAGAGGGTCTGTATGGAACGGCAGGTATCGCCCATACCAGGTATCCGACGACAGGTGAGAACAGACCCGAGAATACCCAGCCTTTGAATTTCACTCTCAAAGGGCATCAGTTTTCTATCGTTCATAACGGAAACCTGGTTAATAACGATGACCTGGTATCTGATTATGAAGAATATGGCCATATCTTTGCAACAACAACTGATTCTGAAGTGATTGCCGCGATCATCGCGCGTGAGCTAACGATCTCTGGTTCAATGGAGGACGCAGTTGTCCTCTGTATGCGAATGCTCCGGGGGTCCTATTCGGTAATTGCGATGCTTGATGAGACCATCTATGCCTTCCGTGATCCTCTGGGGATCAAACCGCTCTGTATCGGCAAGACCGAAAACGGCTATATGGTCGCTTCCGAAAGTGTTGCGATGGATGCGCTTGGTGCAGACTGCATCCGTGATGTCAGGCCAGGGGAACTCGTCAGGATCAATGGAAACGGCATCTCCTGCCGCCAGATCACTCGATCTGATCGTTCTGCCCTCTGCATCTTTGAATATGTATATTTCGCGCGCACAGACTCGGTCATCGATGGGGTGCTCGTGTATGATGTCAGGCGCCGGATCGGTAAGATGCTTCATCATGAGGCTCCTGTGGATGCCGAGATGATCTCGCCGGTCCCTGATTCTGGCATGTCTATTGCAGTCGGGTACTCTGAGGCATCTGGTATCCCGTTTAAGGAAGGTTTGATCAAGAATCGGTATATCGGGAGGACATTCATCATGCCAACGCAAACACTCAGGGAAAATGCCGTTCGGATGAAACTCAACCCTATACGTGGGCATATTAAGAATAAGTCTGTTGTATTGGTTGATGACTCGATAGTGCGGGGAACGACCTCCCGCCTTATCATTGAACTGATGCGTGAGTTCGGCGCCCGCATGGTGCACTTCAGAGTAGGCTCTCCCCCAATTACCAATCCCTGTTATCTTGGGGTGGATTTCCCGACCAGAAAGGAGTTAATTGCACATAACCGCCAGCCCAAAGATGTCCAATCCTGTATCTCAGCCGATTCACTCCACCATGTATCACTTGAGGGGCTGATACATGCAACCGGCCATTCAGCAGACGATCTCTGCACCGGATGCCTGACCGGATGCTATCCGGTTCAGATCCCAAATGAGCGTTCTTCATGCAGGCATATTGACTTTATACATGGGTCATATCAGACAACCCTGCAATTCTGAAACATCAGGTCTCTGGCAGCGTTGGATCCAGACCAGGCGATCAATAGTACAGGGATGAAGTTGGGTAATTCCATGAATATTATCAGAATCGATAAAAAAAGGATAGCGAGGGATGGATTTGAACCATCGATCTACGGGTTATGAGCCCGTCGGGATCTCCTGACTACCCCACCTCGCTTCGGAGTAGTAATATTCCTGTTATTTCTTTATATAGCTTATTGAATTTTCAGTCTTCGGAAAATATGACACCGATCCGGGTTCGATTCAGGATACATGACAACCCCTCCCTCTATTTTTCCATAAACAGGAAGAATTGCGATGCTAAACCTTATCTGAAGAGGTAGAGATGTATGTATATGGATGATGAACTTGAGTATCTCAGGCAGAAACGCGCCAAGGATCGGCTTGCAGAGATTGAGAGGAAGCGGTCGTTTCAGGGTGTTGTACCTCTCGGCGAGATAACGTTTAATGATTTCATCTCACAGCACCGCTTTGTCGTGGTTGATTTCTGGGCCGAATGGTGCGGACCGTGCCGGCAGGTAGCTCCTGTGATCGAAGCGCTCTCCCATGAGATGGCAGGGCGTGTTTCGTTTGCAAAATGCAATACTGATGAAGCCCCGCGCATCACCCGGAAGTTCAATATTTCCGCGATCCCTACAATCATCCTTTTTGCAAACGGCAGGATGATTGAGCGGGTCACCGGTGCGGTTCCAAAAGAAACGCTCCGATCAGTGATTATTCGGGCGTTTGGTTTCCCTCCACCGGATGCCGGCACTCTCTGATATATTGTTTTCTTCCGGCAGCTATCTAAGACCTGGCAGCTATACACATGTTCCGTGACCGGTGCATATTTCCGTCTCCACCCGGGCCTGCGCGAGGTTTTGATCTCGACTCTTCGCTGGGAAGAGTTCCGCTCTGTCCAGGAAGAATCACTTGCATCGTTTAGAGAAGGGAAGGATCTCCTCATTCTTGCACCCACCGCAGGTGGGAAGACCGAATCTGCATTTCTACCCGCCCTTCATGATCTTCTGATAGCTGGAACGCCTGGAATTGGTATACTCTATCTTTCCCCTGCAAAAGCCCTGATCAATGATCAGTACCTCCGGATCACCCGGATAACCGCACCACTGGGTCTTGAGGCCCGGGCATGGCACGGGGACGTGGAGCGATCTGAACGGACCTGGCAGGAGGACGATCCACCGCATATTCTTCTCACGACCCCGGAGTCGCTAGAGGTGCTGCTGATGGATCATGCCAGGCGGGGGGCATTTCTGCAGCTTCGGTCGGTGATCGTCGATGAGGTGCATACCTTCATCGGTTCAGATCGTGGTGTGCAGCTCCGCTGTCTTCTTGAACGGCTTGATCGTTTGTGCAGGCGGCAGATCCCCCGGATTGCCCTCTCGGCAACAATCGGTAACCCCGATGATCTCCTTGCATGGTTCTCCGGTCCAACCCGTAACGGAGCCTGCATCCGATCGGTTTCACCCCCTTCTCCCCGGCGCTTCTCGTTTATCTTTGAGCCCCGGGAGGAGAGGCGGATCAGGTCGCTTGCGGGTGTTGTGGCAGGGAAGAAAGTCCTGCTCTTTACGGGAAGCAGGAGCGAGGCGGAGCGGGTTCATGCCAGCCTGTCATCCTGTGTGGCATCAGTGTTTGTGCATCATTCGGCGGTATCTCTGGATATCCGGAAGGCTGCAGAGGAGGAGATGGCGGGGAGCGGGCCTGCATGCATCATCTGCACGACCACGCTTGAACTCGGGATAGATATAGGCAGACTCAATCTTGTCGTCCAGTATGGGGCTCCCGATTCGGTTGCGTCATTTCTCCAGCGGCTCGGAAGATCGGGACGGAGAGATAAGCCGCCCGAGATGGTGTTTCTGCTTGCGTCAGCCGAAGAGGCGCTGCTTGCGGCTGCTGCCATTGAGGCGGCACGATATAATGAGGTTGAACCCGTAATCCCTCCTGCATTCCCCTGCCATGTCTTTGTTCAGCAGCTCTTCCTGCAGCTGCTGGCCAGCCGCGGTCAGGGGAGGCAGACGCTGTGTTCGATGCTCCTTTCTCTCCCGCCGTTTGGGGGAATCTGTAAAGACGATGCAGATCAGATCATTGATCACCTGCTTGGCCGGGAATACCTGGTAATGGATGGCGATCTCCTGGCAATCGGTCCATCTGCAGAACGGGAATTATCACGATCACATTGGATTGCCCTCTGTTCGGTGATTGCTAACAACCGCGAGTACCATGCGGTGACACTGGAGGGTGAGACAATTGGTACCCTTGATCCGGCATTTGTTGAAACCGCTGCTGTTACCGGGTTTAGGCTTGCTGGCCGGAGCTGGCGGATCGTCTCCCGCGACGATAGCAGGCGCGGTCTGCTTGTTGCTCCATCCAACCGGGTAAGTCCCCGCCCGTTCTGGTCCGGTTCAGAAAAAAAAGGAATTTCCCGGCTTCTTGCCGAATCTGTCGCCCGGATTGTCAAACGAGGGCGATCTGATCTCCCTCTCCCCCTCGAGATGCATGATGCGATTGTTGGTGTTCTGTATTCCATGCCAGAAGGTATTACTTCCGAAAGAATGGTGGTGGTTTCAGAGCCACTGGTGGAGGGAACACTCGTTTCTGTCTGGACGTTCCTTGGAGATCGGCTGAATGAAACGATTGCCCATCTTGTGCGGCATCTCCTTCCGCTCCACTGGGAGGTGCACAGTACGTATGCTGTCATCATCGCTGCGGTGCCCTCAGATGAGGATGCGGAAACCGCGAAACAGATCGTCTGTGATGGGCTCATACAGCTTGCATCACTTCCGATAGATGAGATCGGTGCATGGATGCCCGCTCTTCCGGCTGAAACCCTGGCGTTTGGATGGCTCCTGCCGGATGCAATCCTGCGCAGAATGGCAGCAATTGATCTCTTTCATGTGACTGAGGCGCTCGCTGCTATCAGAGAGGGTTTTCGCACGCTCAGATGAAATGGTTTATCTATCCGCACGTGCCGGATTATTCGTCTTCAAAAAGCCTTAATTGCTGCTTTTTTGATTGGATTAGGGTCTTCTCATCCCGGATCCGCTCTTCTGCGATTGCCCGGTACGAGGAATCGATCTCAAAGCCGATATAGTCGATTCCAAGCCGTATACAGGCGATGGCGGTTGACCCGATCCCCATGAAGGGGTCAAGGACAAGGGAGCAGCGGTCAAGTCCATGGTCACTGATGCAGAGGGTGGGCAGCCCGACCGGGAAGACTGCCGGGTGCGGCCGTTTCTCCTGTATCGTCTCGTACGGGATGAACCAGGTGTTGCCCCGGTCACGCCGATCCTCTTTGGCCTGTTTCCATCTGCCGATGTTGCTCTTGTCCTGGTACGGCACCCCGATTGCCAGCTTGTCAAGCAGTACATCGCCTTTTTTGGTGAAATGAAAGATGAACTCATGGCAGTCGTGGTGGAACCGCCTGCTGTTGACGGGCTTATAGTGGCCAACAGCAATATCGCAGGTGTTGCTGGCGTATGATCCCATGTCAGATTGTGGAATGGCAATCGACTTGATCCAGTGGATCATGTTCTGGAGGATATATCCTTTCTTCCGAAATTCCATCGCGACATCGATTGGTATCCAGGGATCCTTAGGGGTGCCGCCGATATTTAAGAAGAACGATCCCCTGTCGGAGAGGACATGGAGTGAGGTTCCCGCAACGTCTCCCATCCATGAAATGTATTCATCGCGGGTGAGCGTATCGTCGTATGTTGAATATGCCTTACCGATGTTGTATGGTGGTGAGGTGACGATGACGTCAACCAATCCCGCCTCCATCTCCACCATCCCATCCAGGCAGTCCATCCCATGAACAGTATTTCTTTTCATTTCTGTTCTTCCAGGCCGATCGATCTGGCACGGTCTTCACTGGCTGGCTCGATCCGTTCTAAGGTGAGGGTATAGTGGATCGTCTCACCTGCGTGGGGGTGGTTTGCATCGACAACGACCTTCTTTTCATCGATTGAGAGTATGGATACATAGGCTTTCTTCCCCTCAGGGAGCGTGACTCTGACCAGGCTTCCTTCCTGTATATTTCCTTTCAGATCAAGTCTCTTCCGTTTGAGTTTGAACACAAGACGTGTGTTGTATTTCCCATATGCTTTCTCAGGCGGGAGGGTGATGGTTGTACTCTCACCTTCGGTTAGTGTACGGAGCGCCTCGTCGAAGGCAGGATTGATCGTCCCTGCACCAAGAACAGCTTCGAAGGGTGCACCATCTTCAGACTCTTCAATGACGATACCGTCATCCAGGCGTGCAGTGAAATGGACATAGACGGTATCACCTGATTGTGGCAGTGTCATCTCTTAGGTATAGGGTATGTTTTGAGAAAAAGTGGATGGGTTTTGTATCATGTACCGGTTGCCTCTCCAGTTTGATCCCGCATTCCGTTGCCGATCAATGCGAGGATCGCGGGCATCACGATGATCGCGCCTATAAGGGCGAATCCGACTGCAATGACGGTGAGGATGCCGAAGTTGCTGATGATGCCAAAGCTTGAGGTGATCAGTGCAGAGAACCCGAAGACGGTTGTCAGACCTGAGATGGTTATTGCAGTTCCGATCTTCTGGACACTTGCGCGGATTGCATCGAATTTTGGCATCCCCTTTTCCCGCTCCTCATAGTAGCGCTCAGAGATCAGGATGGTATATTCTGAAGCGATACCGATTGTCATCGACCCAAGTGTTGCCGTCATGACCGTGTAGTCGATACCGGTGCTGTACATGATCAGGCTGTTCCAACCGACGATCAGGATGATGGGAATGATCGGGGTGAGGGCTTTCCTCCCATTTCTGTAGACCATGAAGAGGAACCCGAAGATCAGCACGAAACCAAGCACCGTCATACTGGTCTTGGTGTCCCGGATCTCTTCGACAAGTGTTGTGAAGAATTCCCAGCCACCGGTAAGATCAGTTGCAATACCGGGCGGAGGGTGGTGCCAGCTGATCTCGTTGTGCATCTGGTTTATGAATGACATCCCGACCTCAACTTCCATATCGATAGTTGAGATCTCGATGATTGCCATCGACTGGCCGCTGATGTACCTGTTGCGGAGTTCTGGCGGTATCGTGTCAAGGACCTTTGAAAGTTCAGCGTCAGTTTCCGGAAGTTTTCCATTGTTATAGTCGAGGACGAGATTGGCGATGCTTCTTGTACCGGTGACTTTGTCGTTATTTTCTTCCTGGTACTGCTGGAAACTATGCATCCATGTGATAGAATCAAGTGCATCGACCCGATCTCCCCTGACAAAGATTGGCACTGTATCTGAAGGCCCCATTGCACGGGTGACTTTCTCCATCTGTACCCGTGCAGGCATTTCAGGTGGGACGAAGGTGTTCTCATCGGTATTGACGATTATTCGATCATCGACATAGTATCCACCTGCTGCAAGAAGAAGGCAGGCGGCAAGAACAACAACCGGAAAGCGTGAAATGACCCCAACTTTCTTTCCAAGCCCCTTGTTATACATCTCACCGATGGGGAGCTTTTTATTCTCTGGAGCCGGTTTTGGCTGATATTTCACAAGCGTTGCAACTGTTGGGACGATAATAAGTGCTGCAATGTAGCAACAGACAACACCGATGACGCAGACTATCCCAAAACTCCGGATCATCGGGAGGGAGGATGTCCACATTGCGACAAAACCCATGGAGGTTGCAAGCATCGCATAGAGAATCGATGGGCCGGATCGCACCATTGTTTCACGTACGGCGTCAGGAAGTTGCCTGCTCCGTATCTCTTCATCAAGACGGGAATGAAACTGGATTGCGTAATCAATTCCCAGTCCAATCAGGACAGGAAACGCAGCAACAGTCACCATGCTGATCTGCATGCCGATGATGCCCATGAATCCAAATGTCATAATAAGGCCGGTTGCAACGATTCCAACTGACAGGAGCCTGTACCGTACACCACTAAAGAGAAGCCCGACCGCGATGAGCATCAGGAGCATTGCAATACCAATGAGGATCCCCATTGAAACGCCCATCTCGTCCACCATCTGTTTTGAGAACGCCGGGTTTCCAGTCTGGACCACCGAGACGCCTGGTGGGGGATCTGATACTGCGATCCGGGATTCAATGGTATCGACGAGCTCAAACTGCCTTTCGAATGTGAGACCAGGCTCGATTTCTACCTGAATGATGGTTAACGACTGGGTCGGAACAAGCCGCTCGTAGATTCCCGGCTGCATCCGGTCGATAGCTGCCTCCACCTCGGCAGACGAGGCTGGGAGNTTGCCGCCATTACCAGATCTGAGGTAATCGGTGATGCCGGTAACGCTCCTGACATAGGGTTCGCGGACGATATCATCTGAGAGGCGTTCCATATATTCCAGGATCACCGGTTGTGTTACATCCTCGGTCTCGACAAGGATCATGATGCTCTCGGTTGAGAACGTGGTCATGTATTTGTCGAGGAGAATGAACCGGGGGGTGTCCGTGTCCATATATGTCTCGTACCCGACCTCCATCTCGGTAAGTGTCGTCCCGTAGAGCCCTACAATCAAAATAAGGATGATTGCTATTGCTACCCGTATGGGGTATCGGGTTATGATCTCCGAGAGTGATTCA
>SL_5KL_010_SEDDRAFT_10000099_pt1 | contig 47206 bp, 44 predicted proteins | sample SodLakKL_010_SED_FD_9118 | JGI IMG/M metagenome (IMG submission 9118)
ACCGTGAAGACCGAGGCCCTGCTGCGCAAGGCGGGTTACGAGGTCGTGTATCCGGACGACGGCGCGGCGCTCTGCTGTGGCCAGCCCTTCGAGAGCAAGGGCTTCCACGACGACGCCGCGGCCAAGCTGAGCCAGCTCGAGGCCTCGCTGCTGCGTGCGAGCCGTGACGGCCAGGATCCGGTGATTTTCGACACCAGTCCCTGCGCGTTCCGGGCACGACGCGACCTGAAGGCCTCCGGGCTGGCGGTCTACGACGTCGCCGACTTCCTGCACGAGTTCGTACTGGACCGGTTGCGGATCTCGAAGGTGGATGAGACCGTCGCGCTGCATCCCACCTGCAGCACGACCAAGATGGGTCTGCAGCCGAAGCTGAAGGCGATCGCCGAAGCCTGTGCCGAGCGGGTCGTCGTGCCGGCACAGGTGCATTGCTGCGGCTGGTCGGGCGATCGAGGCTTCACCTATCCCGAACTGAACGCGAGCGCGCTGAAGGATCTGCGCGACGCGCTGCCGGAGGATTGCCAGTCGGGCTATTCCACCAGCCGTACCTGCGAGATCGGGCTGTCGCTGCACAGCGGGCGCCATTACCGCTCCATCGTCTACCTGCTCGACCGCTGCTCGGAGGCCCGCAGCACCGATCGCTGAACTCAAGCGCTCAGGAGGGGGCGAGCCTTCTCGCCGATCGTCTCGCTGGAGCGACCGCCGGTCGGAATAGCCGTTCGGGCGCCGGATCGCGGCTGGCATTCGCTCCAGTGGTGCTGGGGCGATGCTGCTACGGGCGGTCCTTCCCGGGGCTGGGCCAGAAGCGCCTTTTCAGCAGGCGGGCCGCACCGGCCGTCTGGTGCAGCAGCTTCTTCCAGTCAGCGCCTGTGGCCTCGAGTTGCAGTCGCTGGGCGCGACAGCGGCGGGCTTCGGGATAACAGGTGCCCAGCAACGCCCAGACCTGGTCGAGGTTCCATGCCTCTTCCGGGGGATCGAGCCGGGTCGGGACCACATATGCCGGTGGCACCCGGAGAGTATCCGCAACCCGGGCCACACGCGACCGGAGCGCCTCGGCCCCCACGCTTCCGTCTTCAGTGGCGCCCGGCGGGCAGGACGGGTCACACGCCTGCGCTGTCCCGACGCGGTCGACGCGGCTGACGATCACGGCAACCGGAATCGGACTGCGACGGGGATCCGCCGCGAAGCGGGCGCGAATCGCGTTCAGGGTACCCCGATCCAGCGTCAGGTCCCCACCGTCCGCGGGCACCACCCAGAGCAGCAGGTCGCTTTCCCAGGCGCGATCCACCAGGCGTTCGATGTCGGCGGTCGAGTTCAGCCCCGGCGTGTCGACCAGCAATCCCTCCGGCAGTGTCTCGTGCGCGAGGCGGTAGCCGCTGGACCTCTCGGTGAGCCGCGTGGCGGCAACACCCGCTGCGGGCTCTCCCAGTAATGCGTTCACCAGGCTCGACTTGCCTGCGTTGACCCGACCGGCAACCAGCACGCGCAGTGGCCCGGGCAGACCGGCTTCGGAGACCCCCTGGCCCGCACCCTCGGTGGCTGCCAGTTCATGCAGGCGCTCGATGTCGATTCGCAGGCGCCCGGAATAGAGCTCGATCGCCGCCCGGCCGACCTCTTCGACCCAGATGCGGGCCCCCTCGGTGCGCAACCACTCTCCCGCTTCGGTCATCGCCGCGCCGACGAGGCGCTGCCGGGCTTCCGCGAGCAGTGCCGCGACCGGGTTGGTCATTCGGGTAACCCGCCAGGCGTTATGCAGGTGCCGGAATACGCGCGCGCCGGTCACGGCCATCGGCTTGTATCCCCAGATGCGCAGCAGGTGGCCTGCCTCGACCAGGTGGGCGGCCGGGACGTGATCGGTCACGACCGCGCGCAGCCGCACGCTAACCCTTTCCGTGAGCATCAGGAGCTCGGGAACGGTGAAACTCCAGATCGGATCGCGTTCGTCGGGATGGTAGTGCATCGCAACCCGCTCGATCGTTTCACGTGCCGCACCGAGAAGCCGGTCGCGGTCGGTGACGATGTCCGGGTCGGCATCCGCGGCGATCTGACGCACTTCCTGCCACGCCTGCAGTTCCCGGGGCGACCACTCGGTTCCCTGATCGGAATCGGGGACGCGTTCGTCGTCGTCCGCGGCCCGCATCTGTTCCCGCTGGCTCCTGCGCCACCACCAGGCCGGCAGGTAGCCGACGAGCGCAAGGATCGCCGCTCCGATCAGCCACCAGAGGAGCCAGCCCTCCTGCCACAGCCAGAGGATGCCGAGCGGGATCAGCGCCAGAAAGGGGAGGGCGAGCAGGGACAAACCGACGAGAAAGGCCCACATCCGCCGCAACAGATCGCCGGGGGCCGGGGTTTTCACGTCAGTGGGGATCTCCCGTCATCAGGGGGCGATCTGCACGTAGCCCTGGTTGACCAGGTCGATGATGCGCACGGCGCCGGAGGCTGTGCTGGTGGCCTCCGGAACCAGCCGCATTGGCTGCCGCTCGCGTGCCTCGGTGGCATCCACCGTGATCTGGCAGTAACTGAAGCGCACGCCCTGCTCGGTGGCCAGGGTGCTGATCCGGTCCGTGAACCGGCTGTCGGTGCGCAGCATCGTGAGTCCGGGCCCGAAGGCGACGATCTCGATGTCCACGTTCTCCGCGCCGTAGTGGTTGGCCAGGTTGTTCGCGACACTGAGGACCATCGTCTGACGGATCGCGTCATGGTCGCTGATCTGCAGGGCCACGCGGGGCCGGTCTTCGTGTGGCTGACCCGCCGGCGCCACGACCGGCGGCACCAGCAGGCACAGGGTGAGCAGCAGCATCGAAGTGAAGCGGTTCATCAGGTCCCCCGGTTTCCTGGGTCATTCGGCTCACCGCGCGATCAGAGGTGATGCGCGGGCAGGATCGATGGTACTCCAGCCGGCGGCTGGCCGGCATGTCAACCGCCGAGAGCGAGCACGGTCCTGAACAGCAGCGCCGCGATCAGCGCGGTCGCCGGCACGGTGATGATCCACGCGGCGACGATCCGGAAAACCAGCGAGCGCTTTCACGAGCTGCTTCTCGTAGGCCTTCTTCATCGCCTTGCGCTCTTTCTTCTTCAGCAGCGCATCTTCGGGGGACTCCTTTGACCTCGCCTTCATCTCGGCGAGCATGCGCCGCTTCTCGACGACCGGGGCAGCTTCGAAGTGCCGCAGGTAGGCCTCCACCTTCTCCCGTTCCTCACCCTCGTGACCCGAGATGATGGTTTGCTCCATGCGCGCGTAGTTCAGCTTCAGGTATTCGCGCAGGAACCCGACCCCGAAGAGCGCCGATGGTAACGTGGGTGGTGGAGACCGGCATGCCGAGCTGCGCCGCGATGATTACCGTGATTGCCGCGGCCAGGGCGATGGAGAACGCGCGCATGCGGTCCAGCTCCGTGATCTCCCGGCCGACGGTCCGGATCAGCTTGGAGCCGTACAGCGCCAGTCCCACCGCGAGCCCGAGGGCCCCGAGCACCAGGATCCACAGCGGCGTCGGTGCGAGGGTGGCGACCTCTCCGGTGCCGACGGCCTCGTAGATCGCGGCCAGCGGGCCCACGGCATTAGCCACGTCGTTGGCGCCGTGCGCGAAACTGAGCATTGCCGCAGCGAAGATCAGTGGCACCGTGAAGAGCTGGTTGACGCCTGCCTTCGTGTTGTCCAGCCCGTGGGCCTGTCGCTGAATCGGTCGGCGCAGCACGAAGAAGGCGACGACAGCCACCCCAAGCCCGACCAGGGCCGCGCGATCCACCGGGAGCCGGTAGATGTCGCCAAGCCCCTTGAACAGCATGAAGGTGGCGAATGCCCAGGACATCAGTGCGACCAGCCACGGTACCACCAGCCCGGCGGCATGGTGTTTCCGGATCTGGTAGGTGATGTTGCGCTTGATGATGTAGAGCAGTGCCGCGGCGATCACGCCGCCCATCAGCGGCGATATGATCCAGCTCGCGACAATCTGGCCGATGGTCGCCCAGTTCACCAGCGCCCAGCCACCGGCCGCGATGCCCGCACCCATCACCGCGCCGATGATGGAGTGCGTCGTGGAGACCGGTGCGCCCATTGCGGTGGCCAGGTTAAGCCACAGCGCCGCGGCGAGCAGTGCCGAGAACATCAGCCAGGCGAAGGTGGAGGCGTGCTCGATCTCCTCGGCGTCGATGATCCCGCCCTTGATGGTGCCGACGACCGTGCCGCCGGCGATGATCGCACCCAGCGCCTCGAACACCGCGGCAATAAAGATGGCACCGCCAAGCGAGATTGCTCCGGAGCCGACCGCCGGGCCGAGATTGTTGGCGACATCGTTGGCGCCGATGTTCATCGCCATGTAGGCGCCGACGATGGCGGAGGAGACGAGCAGCAGCAGGCCCTGCGGCGTGAGCGCGGGAATACCCCGGGTCTGCAGCAGCGCAAACACGAATACCCCGATCATGAAGACCAGACCCGCGGTGAGACGCAGGTACTCCTGGCTCCATACCACCCCGGTCCCGGGCCCTTTTGATCCAGCGCTTCCGAAGGCCACGTCCCTGCCTTGTTAAGGATTTATGACAGCGCGAATGCTAAACCCTCTGACCGCGCTTGTCAGTCGCGGGCGCCGATCGGAGTGGGCGTCACTCCGGAATCATGCGGATATAGCCGGTCGGGCACTCGTGGGCGCAGATGCCACAGCCCTTGCAGAAGTCGTAGTCGAAGACGTAGTGGCTGCCGTCGGCGGCGACCTCGCGCGTCTTCAGCACCGACTGATCCGGGCAGAGCGTCCAGCAGTTGTCGCAGGCGAGGCAGTCGCCGCAGGACAGGCAGCGGTGCGCCTCGTGTCGTACGGCATTGGCCTGCAGGCCGCCTTCGATCTCCTCGAGCCCGAGACGCTGCTCGGGTGGCAGCACTGGTTCCTTCGATGCCGGCGCGGTCTCGAAATAGCTGAGATTGAGGTCGGAATAGGGGATCGGTTCCGGCGGGGCCCCGGGTTCGAGTTGCTTCCCGGCGCGATAGCGCAGCATCGCGGCCGCGGCCCGGCGACCGTCGCCGACCGCCTCGCTCACCGTTCCGTGGTCGCTGCGGGCATCCCCGCCGCTGAAGATTCCCGACTGGCCGTCGACGGTTCCCCACCAGGGCTCCACTTCCATGTAGCCGCGCCGGACCAGCGACTCGAAGCCCGACCCGTCAACGTCCTGCCCGATGGCCGGGATCACCTGATCGACGTGGAGCACGGTCTCGGTGCCCTCGAAGGCGACGCGCCGCAGGCGCCCGTCGGCATCCTCCAGCTTCTTCATGTGCACCAGTTCCATTCCGACCACGCGCTCGCCGCGCAGGATCAGCCGGCGCACGCCGCGGTGTTCGTGGATGGTTACGCCTTCCTCCAGCGCCTGCGAGACCTCGCGGTAGGTGGCACGCATCGCGTCGTCAGCGGGCACGCCGGGTGCGGGCACGCGCTGGTGGCTGATCAGGTGCACCTGTTCGACACCCTCGCGCCGCAGCACCCGTGCGAGGTCCACCGCGGTATTGCCGCCGCCGACGATAGCCACGGAGCGCGGCTGTTCGGGAAGGGTGCCCCCCGCGACCCAGGCCTCGAGCAGCTGCAGACCGGTGCGAAGGTTTCCGGGTACCGCGAAGTCGGCGCTCCACTCGCGGCCCTTGCGGCGGCCGGGGCCGAGAAAGACGGCCTCGTGATCCGTGCGCAGTTCCTCCAGCGAGACGTCCCGTCCAAGCTGGGTCCGCAGACGGAAGTCGAGACCGGGCAGGGCCAGCATGTGGTCCAGCTCCTGCTCCAGCACATCGGGCGGCAGCCGGTAATGAGGGATGGCCGTGCGCACGGTGCCTCCGGCGGCCGGCATCGCCTCGATCAGCGTGACGCGGCAGCCGCCGCGCAACAGGTGGTAGGCCGCCGCGAGTCCCGCCGGTCCCGAGCCGACCACCGCCATGCGCGGGGCGTCGGCGCTCGGAATCGGCACCGGGTAGCTCCAGCCCTGGCGCAGAGCCTCGTCGCCGAGAAAGCGCTCGACACCGTGGATCGTGATCGACTCGTCGTAATGGGCGCGGTTGCAGGCGGACTCGCAGGGGTGATGGCATACCCGGCCGGTGATCGCCGGCAGCGGATTCGCGGCGACCACGGTCTCCCAGGCGCCGCGCATGTCGCCCATCTCCACTTTCGCGAGGTAGGCCTGCGCGTCCTCGCCCGCGGGGCAGGCGGAATGACAGGGTGCGGCGCGGCGCTGATGGACCGGGCGTTCCGCGCGCCAGGTGCCGGTCTTGAATTCAAGGGAGGTGCCGGGTCGGGCGAATGCGCCGGGTGGAATCTGGATCATGTCTGACTCGCTTCAGCAGGTAGGCGGATCGCGGGTGATGGGAAGAGGTTGTCGTGCGTCAGGCCCAGCGATCGCCGCCCCGATGCACGGTGTCCGCTCCTTCGGTGTCATAGGTTTCCGGACCGACGCCGCGCAACTCGAAGCGCTCGATGTTGCGGTTGGCGATGGCCTGCAGGTGCTCGAGTTCCTTGCGCGCGCGGTACTCGGATGCGAAGAGGTGTCGAAAGCGGTTCTGCAGCTTCAGGTAGTCCGACACCGGCCGGGGCTCCCGGATGGGCAGGGTCCCGATCAGCTCGCCGCGCTCCATCTCGATCACCGGGAAGAGCCCGGTCTGGACCGCGAGACGGGCGACCTCGATGGTCTTCGCACCGTCATGGCCCCAGCCCAGCGGGCACGGCGAGTGGATCTGCAGGAAGCTCGCGCCCTCGGTATCCATTGCGCGCCGTACCTTCTTGCGCAGGTCGGAGGGGTAGGCCACCGACGCGGTCGCGGCGTAGGGGATGTGGTGGGCGGCGATGATCGACAGGATGTCCTTCTTCATGTGCCGCTTGCCCATGCGCAGCTCGCCCGGAGGCGAGGTGGTCGTCATCGCCGCATGAGGCGTCGACCCCGAGCGCTGTACCCCGGTATTCATGTAGGCCTCGTTGTCGAAGCAGACGAAGAGCACGTCGTGGCCGCGTTCCATCATGCCGGACAGTGCCTGGAAGCCGATGTCGAAAGTGCCGCCGTCGCCGGCGAAGGCCAGGACCTGCGTCGCCCGGCCCTGTTGCTTCAGGGCGGCCTCCATTCCCGCCGCCACCGCCGCGGTGTTGCCGAACACCGAGTGGATCCACGGCAGGCGCCAGGCGGATTGCGGCCAGGGCGTCGTGAAGACCTCCAGGCAGCCGGTGGCGTTGGCAACGACCACGTCCGGGCCGGCTGCCTCGGTGGTGAGCCGTGCCGCCAGCGCCTCGCCACAGCCCTGGCAGGCGCGATGGCCCGATTCCAGCCCGCGGAAGCGCGGCTGGCGGGCGCGGAGGGTATCGAGGTCGTGCAGGGGCTGTTCGTTCATGGTCATTCCTCAAAAAAGATGCCGGGGCGGTGGGGTGCCCCTTGCGCTTGCTAGCGGTCCGACTCGGGCAGCAGGTCCGGCTCCGCATCGATGATCGCAAACTCCCGAGGCCGTTCCGCGCCGAATACCGCCTGCACGATGCGCGAATACAGGTCGAGGGACAGGTCGCGTCCGCCAAGACCCGCAGCGTAATTGTGTACACGCGGCGGTTCGGCCATCTCGATCAGTGCGGTCTGCACCTCCGGCCCGACGATGCCGCCGGCCCCGGGTGACAGTGCCCGTTCCAGCACGATCAGGTGGTCCAGCCCCTCGCAGGCGCGGCGCAATGCCTCGGCGGGGAAGGGGCGGAAGCTGCGCAGCTTGATGAAGCGAGCACGCGGCAGTTCGGGATCCGAATCCATCGCGTCTTCCAGCGTGCCCAGCACCGAGCCCAGCGTCAGGATGCCAAGCCGCGCCTCGGGATCGCCCCGGGCCTCGACGAGCCCGCCGCAGTGCCGGCCGACCACCGCTGCCCAGTCGGCGTCCGCCTGCTCGATCTCGGTCTGCGCGCGCATCATCGCCTGGTGGTGCGCGTGCCGTACCTCGCTGAAGTGCTCGGGGCCGACGAGGGTCCCCAGGCTGCGGGGGTCGGCCGGGTCCAGGCCATGCCGGAAACTGTAGACGGGAAGGAACCCGTCCACCTGCTCCGCGGTGGGGAGCTCCAGGGGTTCCAGCGTGTGGGTCAGGGTGAATCCGTCGACGCAGACCATCACCGGGAGTTCGCAGCGCTCGGCGATGCGAAAGGCCTGTACCGTGGTGTCCACCGCTTCCTGATTGGTCGCACAATAGAGCTGAATCCAGCCGGAATCGCGCATGGACATCGAGTCCTGCTGGTCGTTCCAGATGTTCAGCGGCCCGGAAAGCGCCCGGTTGGCACAGGTCATCACCAGCGGAATGCGCAGTCCCGAGATGTCGTACAGGACCTCGGCCATCAGCAGGATCCCCTGCGAGGCACTGGCCGTGTAGGCCCGCGAACCGGCCGCGGCGGCCCCCAGTGCCACCGATGCCGCGGAATGCTCGCTCTCGACGCTGACCATTTCGCAGGCGAGATGGCCGTCCGCCACCAGCTTCGCGATTCCCTCGACGATATGGGTCTGGGGGGTTATCGGGTAGGCCGCGACGACCTGCGGGCGGCACAGGGCCACCGTGCGGGCCAGGGCCTGGGAACCTTCAAGCGCTAACGCCATGCGCAACCTCCTGCCACCGCCCGGCCTCGACGGTCTCTGCGGCCGCTTCGACCAGGGATCGGTTCTTCTCCAGAACGGGCCCCTTGAAGCGCTCCGCGAGGGCATCGGTCAGCGCGGAAAGTGGCATCAGTCCGGTGAGTGTGATGAATGCGGCCAGCAGCGCGGTGTTCGGGACCGGGCGGCCGATGTGTTCCAGTGCGAGGCGCGTCGCCGGCATCGCGATGATCTCGTTGTCACCGCTGTCATCGATACGCGCCTCGGGTCCGTCAACCAGTACCGTTCCCCCGGCCTGCAACCCGTTCAGGGTGCCCGGAACCTCCATCAGCGCCGGGTCCTGAACGATCAGGAACAGCGGTTCGCGCACCTGACACCGCCGCCGGATCGGTTGTTCGTCGATCCGCACGAAGGCTGCCACCGGCGCTCCGCGCCGTTCGGCTCCGAACGCGGGGAAGGCCTGGGCGAATCGCCCGCCGTCGATGGCCGCGGCGGCGAGCAGGTAGGCCGCCACCACGTTTCCCTGGCCACCACGGCCGTGAATCCTGATTTCGAGCATGGCAGTGATCCGTCTCCTTGAAACCTTTGGGAGTGCGACCGGTGCTCTCCGGGGTGCTGGCCACAGGCGCAGCGCGCAGGGCGGGCCGGGGAGGGCCCGGTGCTTGCGTAGTGAGATTAGCAGACCGCGAAGCGGAATGCGTGTGCCGCGCCCCCCGCCAGTGAAAACCTTCCTCCGCGCTTGTGCTTGAGGTCCGGGCCCGCGATTGCGCTATCGTATTCCCCATGAACCGCCCGCTGCGTCTGTGGCAACCGCCCGGTTCTCGGCGATGACGCCGGGACTCGCAGAGGTGCGCGAGATGATCGAGCGCCTGGTCGCCTTCGATACCGTCTCGCGCAACTCGAACCTGGAACTGATCGACTTCGTCCGTCACTGGCTCTCGCGCCATGGCGTCGAGTCCCACCTCGTGGTCAGCGACGACGGCGAGAAGGCGAACCTGCTCGCAACCGTGGGCCCGTCCGTTCCCGGTGGCGTGGTCCTGTCGGGCCACACCGATGTGGTGCCGGTCGACGGACAGCGCTGGACCACCGATCCGTTTCACGTCGTCGAGCGCAACGGACGCCTCTACGGACGCGGCACCTGCGACATGAAGAGCTTCCTGGCGATTGCGCTGGCGCTGGTTCCCGGCATGCGGCACCTGAAACGGCCGATCCACCTTGCCCTGAGCTACGACGAGGAGGTCGGCTGCCGAGGCGCGCCCCGCCTGATCGACGCGATGCTGGCGCGGATCCCGACACCGGCCGCCGTCATCGTTGGCGAGCCAACCGGGATGCGGGTGGTCAGCGCGCACAAGGGGATTGCGGTGCTGCGCACGGTCGTCACTGGCCACGAGGCGCACTCCAGCCAGACCCACCGCGGTGTGAGCGCGGTCACCACCGCGGCACGTCTGATCACTCACCTCGATGACCTCGCGCGTCGGCGGGCCGCCGACGGGCCGTTCGCGCCCGGCGTGGAGCCGCCCCAGACGACAATCCATGTCGGGACCGTGCACGGAGGCACCGCGGTCAACATCATCGCGCGCGAGTGCCACTTCGACTGGGATATCCGGGCGATCGCGGAGGACCCGCCCGAACCGATTCTGCAGGAGTTCCGGCGCCACTGTGACGAGCGCGTGGTACCCGAACTCCGGCGCATCGCACCGGGTTGCGGAGTGACCACCGAGTTGCTGGTCGACGCGCCGCCGCTCGCACACGAAGATGCCAACCCGGCGCTGGAACTGGCGTGCAGGCTGGCTGGCGTGGATACTGCCGCCCGGGTACCCTTCGCCGCCGAGGCCGGGCTGTTCCAGCGATCCGGGCTGCACAGTGTGATCTGTGGTCCGGGCTCCATCGACCAGGCCCACCAGCCCGACGAATTCATCACGCTGGACCAGGTGCGGGCGGGGCTGGATTTTCAGCGCAGGCTGGTGGCGTCGCTGTCCTGATGCCGGCTCCGCTCTGCGCCCCGGGTCAACAAAACGATGGTATGAACATGAATGAGTGACAAGCAGCCCGACGATCCCGACCATTTCAGCCGGCGTGTACCCGAAGGCGACGATCGCAGGCGCCTGGTCTGCGACACCTGCGGATTCATCCAGTACGAGAATCCCCGCATTGTCGTTGGCGCGGTCGCCGGCTGGGAAGATCGCATCCTGCTGTGCCGCCGCGCGATTCCGCCGCGCAAGGGGTTCTGGACCCTGCCCGCGGGCTATCTGGAACTGGGCGAGAGCCCGGAGGCGGGAGCGGTCCGCGAGGCCTGGGAAGAGGCCAGGGCGGAACTGCAGATGGATCGGCTGCTGGCAATCTACTCGCTCGCGCGGATCAGCCAGGTGCAGCTGATCTATCGCGCCCGCCTGAAGCACCCGCGCGTGGAGCCGGGACCGGAGTCGCTGGAGGTCGGCCTGTTCCGCTTCGACGAGATCCCCTTCGAGGAAATCGCCTTTCCCTCGGTCCTCTGGGCACTCAGGGATTACCGCGAGACGCTCGACCAGCACGCCTTCCCGCCGCGGGTCGAACCCCCGGGCCGCCCGGCACCCGGGTTTCCGGCCGCAAAAACCGAGGGCGACTGATCCCCCCCGACGACCGGTTGGCGAGATGGGTATTTCTACCTAGGTGCTCGCCTGTCTTACTTCTGCGGCCGTTCTTGAACTAATGTTAATGAAAGGCTGACGCATGCGTCATCGCAGGAAGCGAATGCCTCAGGGTAAACATTGCATCAGGGATTCATAAAAGCGTCGGAAAGAGCGCACTGATTCGTGTTCTCGCGGGAATACGGAGGAGAAGGCAGCATGAGTCAACATGAGGACGATTGCATCTGGGTGCGCACGGAAGTCGTGCTGGAAACCGGTGATGGGCCGCCGGCGCGGGCGCAGACCCGCAAGCTGTGTCGCAGTGGTGTCTTCGTCGAATACACGGGACCGGTCGCGGGCCCTTCGGTCGAGATCGTCTTTCCCGAACCCTGTTCGCGGACCGGCGGGTGCCGCCTGTTCGGAATGGTGACGCGCCGCTGGCCCGACGGGGTGTGGATACGCTTCAGCCAGGACCTTCGTTCGGCGGCGGAAATGCTGATGCGCAACGGGCCGGCGCGGCTCCCGCGCACGCCGGAACGTCCAGCGCATCCTCACGGCCTCATCTGAGGGCGCGCGGGAGTCTGCGGACGGTCAGAGCGTCAGCGGGAAGTCCCGTACCAGCGCACCGGGCAGCAGGAAGCTGCCGGTAGAGCGCTGGCCATAGGTGCCGGTATCAACGAGTCGCTCGCGCTCGCGGGTCAGCCCGAGCAGCCCATCGCCGAGCATTTCGTACAAACTGACGTCGAAGCGCATGGGTTCCACCGGCGCGATCGGGATGCCTTCGGTCACCTGCAGGCATGCATAGCGCGTCATCCCCGTCACCGCGCACCGGGCGCGGTCCGAGAGATTGCCATACCAGAGGTCGGCGATCAGCAGGCCGTCGCCGACGGCTCGGGCCGCCTCGTCGACGGCGAGCGTGCCGGGCGTCATCTCCAGGCTCCGGGGCCGCTCTGCCGCCGCATTGACCGGCACATCGTACTCGCGGCTGGAGCGGGCATCCGCGAAGCAGCCAGCGTGCCGGCCGCCTTTGATCAGGGCCACACGGCCCGGCAGCGTGAAGCCCTCCGGGCTGAAGCGCGGTGCCTGGCCGCCGGCCGAGTGTTCGTCCAGGCTTACCTGCGGGTGCAGTGCCACCTCGCCGTCGACGAGGCGGAGCAGGGGCGTCTGGCGGGTTCGCTGGGCCCGAAGTCCGAAACCTTGCCACGCGATCACGGAAAGGATCTCCATCACTGCTGCAGGAGCCAGGAAAACCCGGTAGCGGCCGGGCTCCAGCCGCACCGGTTCGCAGGCCATGATTTCCAGCTGATCGCGCGTGCCACGGATCCGTGCGGCCAGGGCCTCCGGGTCCCACTCGCGGCCCGCATAGCGGCCTTTTACCGCCTTGTCCGCCCGGTGGTAAAGGCTCCAGTCGAGGCTGAAGCTCTCCGTCTCGAACCAGTGCCATTGTCCGGCGGAACCGGCGAAGCCACGGTACAGCTGCCCGGTGGCGCAATGCCCGACCAGATCCAGGCCCTCGGCGCTTTCGGTCAACGCCTTCAGGAGTTGCGTCCTGCCGGGAAGGCGGCCAGTGCGGAGATCCTCGCTCGACGTGCCCGGTTCGGCGCACGCGTGGTGGGGATCCGGTGGCAGATGCGGTAGCAGGGCGCGCAGGCCTTCGACGGCGGCACTTAACTCCGCGGCGTCGACATCCGGAGTGCCGGTCAGTGGCAGTTCGGCCCGTGCATGCCGGTCGTTGCGCATCAGGTCCAGCGTGAGGCGCTGCTGCAGCACGTGGCCCGCCTGCCGGACCCGGTTGCCGTTAAGACGCGCGAAATCGGAGTCCTCGCCCTCGAAGTAGGCGCCGAATGCCTCGCCGGGCTGCATCAGCCCGTGCAGCAGGCCGGCGGCTTGTTCCAGGCTCCCGCGCATCAGGAGCCGGACCCGCCGAACACCCTCACGCCGCGGAAAAGGCAAGGCGGCGAGGCGTGGCCCACTGCAATCATCTGGTTCGGTTCTCCCTTCCCGCAGGTTCCGACACCCATCACGCCGAGGCTGTCCCGGTTACCGACCCCGGCGAGGCTGCGCCAGAACGCGGAGGAAATCCCGCGGTACCCGGGGTTGCGGACCAGACCCCGCAGTTCACCCTGCTCGATGCGCCAGCCGAGCTCGCAGCCGAACTGGAACTTGTTGCGCGAGTCGTCGATGGACCAGGAACGGTTGGTGTCCATCAACACCCCGTGCTCGACTCCCCGGACGAGGTCTTCCAGGCTGCTTTGGCCGGGCTCGAGGTTCAGGTTCGCCATGCGGTCGATCGGGGGACGATTCCACGAACTCGCCCGGGCGCAGGCGACCCCGGGAAGGCCCGATCGGCCCTGCGATGTCGCTCCGCCCAGCCCGCGCAGCAGCACGCCGTCCCGGATCAGCCACTGGCGCTCCGCACGAGTGCCCTCGTCGTCGTAGCCAAAGGAGGCGAGTTCGCCGGCAACGCCGGGGTCGAAGCTGACGTTCAGGAGTTCCGATCCATAGCGGTAGGTCCCGAACATTTCCGGCGTCACGAAGCTCGTCCCCGCGTAGTTGCGCTCGTCGCCGAGGATTCGGTCCAGCTCCAGCGGGTGCCCGATGCTCTCGTGGATCTGTAACGTCATCTGCCCGGGCATCAGGATCAGGTCCATCGTCCCGGCGGGGCAGTCGGGTGCATCCAGCAGCGCCAGCGCGTCGCCGGCCACGCGCTCCGGCTGGGCGTCGAGGTCCAGCATGTCCAGCCGCTCGAGGCCGCCCTGGCCGCCTCGATCCGGGCCGAAGCTCCGGACCTGGGTCTCTCCACCGCGGTTCGCGACCGCGCGCAGCTGGGGTACCAGGATATGCTGCGCCTGCCGGATTGCAGCGCCCTGCGCATTGACCAGCAGGGTCTGCCGCCGCTGGAATCCAAGACTCGCCGACCAGTCGACAATGTCCTCGTGGACCTTCATGCGCCGGGCCAGCTCTCGCAGCAATTGCAGCTTGGCCGGCGTATCCAGTTCCGTCCAGGGTCGCCTGGCCGGGGCCCGCCACTCGTCCCGAGTACCGGCTGGACCGAGCGCCGTGGGTGGAAAGAGGCGCAGCGGCGCGGAGCGGCGCGCCCACTCGCGCGCGCGCTCGAGAGCCGCCGCGAGGCCGGCCCGGGAGAGATCGCTGGTCGCGCCGTAGCCAACGCCGCCACCCTCCGATACCGTGATCATCGCGCCCGTGTCCCGAGCGAGCTGGACGGGCTCGACCACGTCCCGTCGCACGGAAAGGGTCTCCGAGACGACATCGGAAAGCCGCAGCGACCAGTCGTCGACGGCGGGAACGAGTTCGCGGAAGCGCCGGGCAGGCGCCTCCAGATCGGTCGGTGTTCCCGGGGTCATCGGCGGGTGCCTCCGTTGGCAGTGGTTCCGGTCCCGGTGCCGACGTCATCGGGCCCCTCGAGGACCCGCGTCACCGGCACCGGCTGCGACTGCTCCGCGCGCTCGAGCCGGTTCTGACGCCGGGACTCCTGACGGATCCTGAGCAGGTAGCCGGCGATGGCGCCTCCCGAGGAGCTGAGCAGCAGCACCCCGAGCGACAGGAACTGGGTCAGCAGCAGCAATGCGCCAAGACCGGCGATCCCCGCGAAGGCGCCGTAGAGCTTGACGCTTGAGCGGTTCCTGACCCGCTGGGTCTCCCGGCTGACCTGCTTGCGCGCGCGCTCGACGACACGTGCGCGCTCCTCGGCCGTCAGGCGGCGCTGCCGTTCGCGTTCCCGTGCGAGGTCGGCCTCGGCGCGCAGTACGGACTCGGCGCTGTGACCGCGGGCGATCGAGGCGAGCCACAGGGCGGCAAACAGTGCCGAGGCGAAGGCCAGCGCGCCGAAGGTGAGCGCGGCATCGGCAGAGCCGGTTCGCCACCACCCGTAGAGCAGCAGCGCGGTGACCACCTGGATCAGGACCAGACCGAAAAACAGTTTCACCGTCAGCGGTATGCGGAACCAGCTTCGCAATCCTCTCTCCCGTCTTTGATCGTTGCCGCGCTTCGGGCCGTATTGCCCCGGAGCGTGTTCGGGAACGGCCGAACAGCGCGACGGGATCCGCCCGCATGTGGTGGCCGCTGCCTTCAGTCTAGCAGCCTGTCAGACCCGGGGGTCCGGGTTCGCGTTTGTGCGATGATGGCCGTCTGTTTCCCGCCGCGGACGATCGCGAAGGACGGCATGGACGAGACGGAGTTCAGGGAAATCTATGGCGGCTACGATCCCCAGCGCTGCCGGTTCGCTCGGGCGATCCAACTCGGCTGCGCCGGCTGCAGCCGATCGCAGCGCGTGCTGATCGCGGAGCGCGAGAAGATCATCTGTCTTTCGCGCCCGGGGCACGCTCGTTGCGGAAAAATCCTCGACACACTGGTGGAAAAGGCCGCATTCGCCCTGGGACTCACTCACGCAGGGCAGGAGTTGTCGCAGGGCAAGTGGATCAGGCTGGAATGCGGCGGGTTGCAGGCGCTGGCCCGGCTGTCCGGAGCGGCGTTGCCGGATGATATTGACGGCAGCCTGCAACGGCTGGAACAGGCACCCGACGGTCTCGATGCGATTCCTTACGGGCCGGTGGTGCGAGCGATCAGCCGTTACCCGTTGCGCGGCCACCGAGGCACCCGTCCAAAGTGATGCCCGGAGACGTCGGCCGGGTTATGCTTGCGCCAAACCCGAAAAACGGAGGCTTTGCCACCGATGTCCGGCTCTTCCTTTCTGACCCGTGCGCTCGCCGTTATTTGCGCGCTCGCGCTGTTCGGAGCAGCGACAAGTCCGATCCATGCTTCCATGCTGGGCACCGGTCCCCTGATCGAGGCGGAACAATCCGCGGTCGATCGTGACCGGTTGCTGGCACAGCTGGAGCGCGAGGAAGTGCGCGAGCAACTCCAGGCTCTGGGGGTGCAGCCGGAGTTTGCGGCCGAGCGCATCGCGCGGATGACGGACGCCGAGATCCGGATGCTCAGCGAGCAGCTCGACGAGTTGCCCGCCGGGGCCGGGCTGCTCGGTGTCGCACTGTTCATCGTGCTGCTGCTGGTGATCACCGACGCGCTGGGCATCACCGATATCTTCCCGTTCGTTCACGCGCAATGACGCGGGAAACCCTGGCAGGCCGCACGCTTACCCGAGCCGGCCCGCCTCCAGCAGCTCCAGCGCGGCGTCCGCGGCACGGTCGTCGGCTCCGCCGGGACCCAGCCGTTCCCGCACCTGGCCGAGCGCATCGCGCATTGCGGCCAGCCTGACCGGATCCTCCAGGAGGTCCAGCGCCTCGGTGCAGAGGGCGGTGGGATTCGCGGCGCGTTGCAGCCGTTCGGGAACGAGGCGCGCATTGCCGACGATGTTCGCGAGTGCAATATGGGGCACGCGGACCAGACGGGAGAACAGTGCATAGCTGAGCGGCGCCATGCGATAGATCACGATCATCGGCGTCTGCAGGAGCGCGGCCTCGAGGGTGGCAGTGCCTGAACTGATCAGCAGCAGGTCGCTTGCGGCCATCACCTCGCGGGCCCGGCCGGATCCGGAGAGCAGCGTGACGGGCAGTCCATCGATCGGCGCCAGGGCCTCCAGCGTCTCGGGCTTGAAGCCCGGGGCCAGCGGCACGAGGAACTGCACGTTTTCATGCCGGCGCTGCAGGCAGCGGGCGGTGGCGACCAGCAGCGGCCAGTGACGGCGGATCTCCCCCTGGCGCGAGCCCGGCAGCAGACCCAGCACGCGTCTTCCGTCCGGAATATCCAGCTCCCGGCGGAGGTCGCCGATCGGGGCGTCCAGTTCGTCCACCAGCGGATTGCCGACATAGCGGACCGGAATCCCGTGTTCCTCGTAGATCCGGGTCTCGAATGGAAACAGCACGGCCATCGCGTCGACACTGCGCTTGATGCGGTGGATCCGCTTCTGGCGCCACGCCCAGATCTGCGGGCTCACGTAGAACAGGACGGGAATCCCCAGCCGGCGAGCATGTGCGCCGAGGCGCAGGTTGAATTCCACGTAGTCCACCAGTACCAGCAGCGCGGGCCTTGTCGCCTCGAGGTGTCGCTGCATCCGGTGCAGGANACCGCGCAGCCGGGAGTACTGCGTGATCACCTCCCACAGGCCCATCACCGCGAGCTCGGAGACGTCGACCAGCGTTTCGGCCCCGGCAGCGCGCATCCGTTCGCCGCCCATTCCGGTGAAACGCAGGTCGGGCCGACGCCGGCTCAGGGACCGCATCATGCCGGCGGCGAGATTGTCGCCGGAGCTTTCGCCGGCGCAGACGACGACGTGGGTCCCCGGCATCAGGACCTCGGGACCCCGCTCTCGTCCCGCCTGACCACGGGACGTCCGTCGCCAAGCGCGCGCCAGTCAGGCAAGCGCGTCGCGAATGCGTTCGGCGATGAAGTCGATCTGGGCATCCTCCAGCTCCGGGAACACCGGCAGGGACAGGCAGCGCGATGCGACCGCATCGGTTACCGGCAGGTTGGGTGGCGATGCGTCGCGATTGTCGAACGCGACCTGGCGGTGCAACGGGATCGGGTAGTAGATTGCGTGCCCGATGTCGGCTTCCTGCAGGGCCGTCATCACCGCCTCGCGGCGATCGGTGAGCACGGTGTACTGATGATAGACGTGCAGACCGATGCCATCCTCGAAGGGGATCTCCACGTCCACGTCCGCGAGCGCCTCGGCGTAGCGGGCCGCGACACGCCGTCGTTGCTGGTTGAAGGCGTCGATGCGCTTGAGTTTCACGCGCAGGATGGCCGCCTGGATCTCGTCGAGCCGGGAGTTGTAGCCGATCTCGTCGTGGTGGTACCGGATCCGGGAGCCGTGATTGCGCAGCTTCAGCAGCCGTTCGGCCGCCGGCGTGCAGTTGGTGGTGACCAGGCCCCCGTCGCCGTAGCCGCCGAGGTTCTTGCTGGGAAAGAAGCTGAAACAGCCAAAGGCGGTGGCGCTGCCGGTCTGGACGCCGTCGATGTGTGCGCCAAAGGACTGCGCGCAGTCCTCGATCAGCAACAGCAGGTGGTCCTCGGCGAGCCGGGTCAGTGCCGGCATGTCCGCTGGCTGCCCGAACAGGTGCACCGGAAGGATCGCGCGGGTCCGCGGCGTGATGGCGCGGGCCACCGCCTCGGGGTCGATGTTGAAGGTGCGCGGGTCGATATCGACGAAGACCGGTTCCGCCCCGACGTAGCGGATCGCCTCCGCGGTCGCGATGAAGGTAAAGGGCGTGGTGATCACCTCGTCTCCGGGACCCAGATCGGCCGCGCGCAACGCGAGGTGCAGTGCATCGGTGCCCGACGCGCAGCTGATCGCGTGGGTCACGCCGAGGTACTCCGCAAGCTCGGACTCGAGGGCGTGGACATTGGGGCCCAGTATGAACCGCGTGCTGTCCAGGACCTCGGCGATGGCGGCATCGATCTCGCCGCGCAGCTCCTGATACTGCCGCTTCAGGTCGACCATTGGAATCATGTTTCGGCTCCCCTGTGCTGCGGGCGTGCAGCCCGGGTCATCACGTTCAGATTGGCACGCACCAGGTCGGTGATCGTCGACGCTGTCTCCAAAGCCCGTCGGCCGGCCCGGCCGTCGACAATCACCGGCTGCTCGCCTCTCGCCGCGGCAACGAAGGCCTGAATCTGGGTGAGCAACGCATCGGCGTCCCCGAAGATCAGTTCCTCGGTATGGATCTCGGGGATTCCGGTCTCCGGGTCATCTTCGCCGATGTGGTGCAGTGCGAGGTTCCGGTTCTGGAAGTCGATGGACGCATAGCCGTGCGGCTGGAAGATGCGCATGCGCCGCTCCGACCGGGTACTGACCCGGCTCGACGTCACGTTGGCGACACAGCCATCGGCGAACTCGAGTCGCGCATTCGCGATGTCGATGTCGGTGGTCAGTATCTGCGCACCCGAGGCGCGAAGATCGGTCAGCGGCGCATCCACCAGCGTGAGGATGATGTCGATGTCGTGGATCATCAGGTCCAGCACCACCGAGACATCGGTGGCGCGGGGCTTGAACGGGGCGAGTCGGTGCGATTCGATGAAACGCGGCTCGAGCGGTTCCTCCACCAGGCGCCGCAGGGCCGGGTTGAAGCGCTCGAGGTGTCCGACCTGCAGCACCACGCCCCGGTCTTCGGCGAGCTGGGTCAGCGCCTCCGCCTCCTCGACGGTCGTGGTGATCGGCTTTTCCACGAGCACGTGGCAACCGACGTCAAGGAAATCCCGCGCGATTGCATAGTGCAGGGTCGTCGGTGCGGCGATGCTCACCGCGTCGACTCTTCCGAGCAGCGCCCGATGGTCGAGTACCGGCTCGCAATCATGTCTGGAGGCGATCTCGCGTGCGGTGGCCGCATTGCTGTCGACCACTGCGACCAGTTCGGTGTCCGGGAGTTGCGCGTACTTGGCTGCGTGCCATTTTCCCAGGTGACCGACGCCGACGACGGCACAGCGGAGTTGAGGAGTGGACATGACGAACCCCGACGGGTTTTGATCGGATGCTGTGGTAGTGTACCGCGCCGGGCCGGTCGGCTGTGCGCGAGGTGCCGCACCCCCCACCCCGGCCCCGCAGGCGGGGGAGGGAGATTTTCATGGTTGCACGCGGGGGAAGAGATCGGATGCGGGATCAGGACGCGGGCGGATCCCCGGTGGCGCGGGGCTTCGCGGGGGTGGATGAAGTCGGTCGGGGGCCGCTGGCGGGTCCTGTGGTGGCCGCGGCGGTGATCCTTCCCGAGCCCTGCACTGTGCTCGGGCTCGCCGACTCGAAGAAACTCGGCGCACGCCGCCGCGAGGCCCTCGCGGGCATCCTGCGCGAGGAGGCGGTGGCCTGGGCGCTGGGCAGTGCCAGCGCCGCCGAGATCGACCGGATGAACATTCATCACGCGACGCTGCTGGCGATGCGTCGCGCGGTCGCGGCCCTTCCGGCCACACCCGGGGAGTTGATGGTGGACGGGCGCTTCACGCCGGACGGGCCCTGGCGCGCCACCGCCATCGTCGGTGGCGACGGCACGATCCCCGCGATCAGCGCGGCCTCGATCATCGCCAAGGTCGCACGGGATGCACTGCTGGCGGAGCTGCACCATCGGTATCCGGTGTACGGCTTCGATCGTCACGCGGGCTATGCGACGGCCGCGCATCTGCAGGCGCTGGAGCGCTACGGACCCTGTCCGGAACACCGGCGCAGCTTCGCGCCCGTTGCGCGCAGCCTCGGCGTTCAACGCGTGATGGAGCTTCGGTAATGTCCGGGTTCGTGCATCTCAGGGTCCACTCCGAGTACTCGCTGGTGGACGGTCTGGTCCGGCTCAAGCCGCTGGTCGCCCGGGTCGCGGAGGCCGGAATGCCGGCGGTCGCGCTGACCGACCACTGCAACCTCTTCGGGCTGGTGAAGTTCTACAAGGCGGCGCTTGGGGCCGGCGTTCAGCCCATCATCGGCGCGGACGTGCTGCTCCGCGGAAGCCGGGCGGACGGTTCGCTCGCACGGCTCACGCTGCTGGCACAGAACGGCCAGGGCTATCGCCACTTGACCCGACTGATCAGCCGGGCCTGGCAGGAGGGGCAGGACAAGGGGGTGCCGCGACTGGACCTCGACTGGCTCGAGGGCTGCACGGACGGGCTGATCGCGCTGTCGGGCACCACCGACGGGATTTTCGTGCAGGGGTCGGGCAGCCCCGTCGCGGTGACCCGGGAGCTGATCGAACCGTGGCTGAACCGGTTTCCGGACCGCTTTTACCTCGAGCTCTCCCGCACCGGGCGTCCCGGAGAGGAAGCGTGGATTGCGTCCGCGCTCGAGGCGGCGGAGGCGTTCGGCCTGCCGGTCGTGGCGACAAACGACGTGCGGTTCCTGGAGACGTCAGACTTCGAGGCACACGAGGCGCGTGTGTGCATCCACGACGGGGTGGTTCTCGCCGATCCGCGGCGGCCGCGCCGGTACAGCGAACAGCAGTATCTGCGCAGCCCGGCGGAGATGGCCGAGCTCTTCGCGGATATCCCGGAGGCGCTCGCGAACAGTGTGGCGATCGCCCGCCGCTGCAGCGTACAGCTTTCGCTGGGGCAGTCGGTATTGCCGGAATTCCCGATTCCGGACGGGCGCTCGGTGGAGGATCATCTGCGGGTCACTGCCCGGGAGGGACTGCGGGCGCGTCTGGAACGGCACCGCTTCGCGGAGGACGCGGAATACGAGGCGCGACTCGACCGGGAGCTCGAGGTGATCTGCCAGATGGGCTTCCCCGGCTACTTTCTTATCGTCGCGGACTTCATCCGCTGGGCCCGGGACAACCGGATCCCGGTGGGGCCCGGCCGCGGTTCCGGTGCCGGTTCACTGGTCGCGTATTCCCTAGGCATAACCGACCTGGATCCATTGCGTTATGATCTTCTTTTCGAGCGATTTCTGAACCCAGAGCGGGTGTCGATGCCGGACTTCGATATCGATTTCTGCATGGACCGGCGGGACCGGGTGATCGATTACGTGGCGGAGCGCTATGGTCGCGATCGGGTGTCGCAGATCATCACCCACGGCACCATGGCGGCGAAGGCGGTGGTCCGCGATTGCGGTCGGGTATTGGGGCACGGCTACGGCTTCGTCGATCGGATCGCAAAGCTGATCCCCTTCGAAATCGGGATGACCCTGACCCGTGCACTGGAGGAGAGCGAGGACCTGAAGGCGCTCCACGAGGAGGACGAGGAGGTGCGCGGGATCCTGGAGCTCGCGCTGAAGCTCGAGGGGCTCACGCGAAACGCCGGGAAGCACGCGGGTGGCGTGGTGATCGCGCCCTCGGCCCTCACCGACTTCTCGCCGCTCTACTGCGAACCGGGTGGCGGCAGCCTGGTGACCCACTTCGACAAGGACGACGTGGAGGCGGTCGGTCTGGTCAAGTTCGACTTTCTCGGGCTGCGCACGCTGACCATCATCGACTGGGCCCTGGAGGCGATCCGGCAGCTTCCGGACGGCGAGACCGTTGACCTCGACCGGATCCCGCTGGATGATCCGGCCGCTTTCCGGCTGCTACAGGCCCATCAGACCACAGCGGTCTTCCAGCTCGAATCCGGCGGCATGAAGGACCTGATCCGGCGTCTGCAGCCGGACAGCTTCGAGGACGTGATCGCGCTGGTCGCGCTGTACCGGCCGGGCCCGTTGCAGTCCGGGATGGTCGACGACTTCATCGACCGCAAGCACGGCCGGGCCCGGGTGGAGTACCCGCATCCGGACCTGGAGCCGATCCTGAAGCCCACCTACGGCGTGATCCTGTATCAGGAGCAGGTGATGCAGATCGCGCAGGTGCTCGCAAACTAACCCTGGGCGGCGCCGATCTGCTGCGCCGGGCGATGGGCAAGAAGAAGCCCGAGGAGATGGCCAAGCAGCGGGAGATCTTCGTCCAGGGTGCGCTCGGCCGCGGCGTTCCCGAGAAGACCGCGACCTACATCTTTGACCTGATGGAAAAGTTCGCGGGCTACGGCTTCAACAAGTCGCACTCGGCCGCCTATGCCCTGCTGGCCTACCAGACCGCCTGGCTGAAGGCCCACTACCCGGCACCGTTCATGGCGGCGGTCCTGTCGGCGGACATGGACAACACCGACAAGGTGGTCGGGCTGATCGACGAATGCCGCAGCCTCGGACTGACGGTGATGCCGCCCGACGTCAACCGGTCGGCCTACCGTTTCGCCGCGACCGATACGCAAACCATCGTCTACGGCCTGGGCGCGATCAAGGGGGTGGGCGAGTCGGCGATCGACACGCTGCTTCGGGCACGGGAGGGCGGGGCGGAGTTTCACAGCCTCGTGGATCTGTGCCAGCGGGTCGATCTGGGCAAGCTGAACAAGCGGGTCCTGGAGATCCTGATCCGTGCCGGGGCGCTCGATCGCATCGGGCCGAATCGTGCGACGCTGCTGGCGACGATACCCCTGGCTGTCGGCGCCGCCGAACAGGCGGGCCGCAATGCGGAGCTCGGCGTCGTCGACCTCTTCGGCGAGCCTGCCAGCGCGGTGCTCCCCGAATTCGAAACCCTGTCCGAGATGGACGAGGAAGAGCGGCTCCGCGGCGAGAAGGAGACGCTCGGGCTGTACCTGACCGGACATCCGATCGCGCGCTACCGGGAAGAACTGCACTGCCTGACCGGCACGACCCTGCAAAGCCTGACGGCGCAGCTCGAGAGCAGGCCGGACAACGGGCCGTCCCGGCGCCGCCGGCAGGACACCGCGCGCATCGCGGGGCTGGTGGTGGGTATCCGGCTGCGCAACACGCAGAGCGGCCGCATGGCGATCGTGACCCTGGATGATCAGACCGGCCGCGCCGAGGTCGTGCTCTTCAACGAAGACTACCGCCAGTACCAGGAGCACCTGGCCGCGGACACGCTGATCGTCGCCGAGGGCACCGTCGCGCTCGACGACTATGCCGGTGGCGTCCGCATGCGCGCCCAGCGTGTGCTGACACTGGACGAGGCCCGCGCCGAGTGGGCGCGCGTGCTGGACCTCAGCCTGGTGGCGCTGCGCTCGGAGCAGGTGCGCTCGCTGCATCAGGTGATCACTCAGTGTCCCTCCGGGTCGTGCCGGCTGCGCCTGCATTATCGGCGGGAGGATGTCTGGGTCGACCTGCAACTCCCGGAAGACTGGCAGCTGCGCCCCGACGAGCAGCTGCTGCGTCGCCTGAACGAGACGCTGGGTCCGGAAAGCCGCGTCCGACTCGTCTACGGCCCTGCCTGAGGGCCCCGCAGGGGATTCCGCCAGGGAGCGGCTGGTGGACGTATCCGCTACAATTCGCGCGATGAACGTGCAGATACGGAAGGCCGCATGAACCCGGAGTTTCTCGATTTCGAACAACCGATCGCGGAACTGGAGGCGAAGATCGAGGATCTGCGCTTCGTCGGGGGGGATGCCGAGGTCAACATCCAGGAAGAGATTCAGCGCCTCGAGGAAAAGTGCCTGGCGCTGACCGAGAACATCTTCAGCAAGCTCAAGCCCTGGCAGATCGCCCAGCTGTCGCGTCATCCGCGCCGCCCCTACACACTGGACTACGTGCCGGAGATCCTCACCGACTTCTGCGAACTGCGTGGCGATCGCGCCTACGCCGACGACGCGGCGATCGTCGGCGGTCCCGCGCGTCTGGACGGACGCCCGGTGATGCTGATCGGGCACCAGAAGGGACGCCAGACCAAGGAAAAGATCCAGCGCAACTTCGGCATGCCGCGTCCGGAGGGCTATCGCAAGGCAATGCGGCTGATGGAACTGGCAGAGCGCTTCCGGCTGCCGATCCTGACCTTCATCGATACGCCCGGGGCATATCCGGGCGTGGGTGCCGAGGAGCGAGGTCAGAGCGAGGCCATCGCGCGGAACCTGATGGTGATGGCCCGTCTGGACACGCCGATCATCGCGACCGTAATCGGGGAGGGTGGCTCCGGCGGGGCGCTGGCGATCGGGGTCGGCGACGCGACGCTGATGCTGCAGTATTCGACCTATTCGGTGATCTCTCCGGAGGGCTGTGCCTCCATTCTCTGGAAGAGCGCGGACAAGGCTCCGGAGGCCGCGGAGGCCCTTGGGATCACCTCGGACCGGCTGCGGGAGCTGGGGCTGGTGGACCGCGTGATCGACGAGCCTCTCGGTGGTGCCCATCGTGCGCCGGAGATCATGGCGACCCGTATCAAGTCCGCGTTGCTGGAGACCCTTGAGGAGCTGGACGGGCTCGATCCCGAGCAGCGTCTCGAGCGGCGCTACCGGCGGCTGATGGATTATGGCGCCTTCCAGGAAACCGGCACCTGAACCGGTCGTCGCGGGGCTTCATGCGTTTCTGGAGAGCTACCCCGGGATCGGTCGACTGCGGGTGGCGCTGAGCGGCGGCCGGGACTCGGTCGTCCTTCTGCATGCGCTCGCGCGGTGCGATCCCCATCGGCGCGCGTTGCCGCTGCATGTTCACCATGGCCTGCACCCACTGGCGGATGCGCAGGCGGACCACTGCCGGCGTGTCGCCGAGGCCTTCGGCTACCGGTGCCGGGTGCTGGAGGTCCGGGTGCCCGAGCGCCCGGAGGAGGGCATCGAGGCGGCCGCGCGCCGACTGCGCTACCGTGCCCTCGCGCGGGATGCGGGCGCTGGCGATTGCATCCTGACCGCGCACCACGCGGCCGACCAGGCCGAAACCTTCCTGCTGGCGGCCCTGAAGGGCAGCGGACCCGCCGGCCTCGCCGCGATGCCGCTGATGCGCCGCACCGGACAGTGCTGGCTGGGGCGCCCGCTGCTCGGCGTATCCGGCGCCGCGATCGCGGCCTACGCGCAGGCGCACGCTCTGCAGTGGATCGAGGATCCGACCAACGCGGATCTGCGTTTCGACCGCAACTTCCTGCGCCGCGAGGTGCTGCCGCGGCTCGCGGGCCGGTTCCCGGCGGAGCGCAGGCTCGGCGTCGCAGCGGGGTTGCAGGCCGAGGTCGTCGACGTGCTCGACGGGCTGCTCGACCCGGTGCTCGACGGCCTGGCGGGGCCGTGTCCGGACTGTCTGGATCTGCAGGGACTGTTGCGGGAACCCGTGTCCAGAAGGTCCTGGCTGCTGCGGCGTTTCATCACGCGTGCGGGAGCCCAGCCTCCGCGCCGCCGGCGACTGCTCGAGTTCCTGCGCCAGCTGGAGCAGGCCGCGCCGGACGCGAGCCCGGCGCTGCACTGGGACGGTCACAGCCTGAGGGTCTACCGGGGAGCGCTTTACCTGCTGGTGACAGCGAAGGCAACCGGACTCGAGCCGCCCTGCGAGGGTTTCGTCTGGCCTCCGGGTGCGGCGGAGCTGCACCTCCCCGACGGTCGGGTGTTGACGCGCCGCGAGCTGCACGAGGCCGGGGTCACGGACTGCGACGGCGTCCGGGTGCGGTTTCGCCGCGGGGGCGAGCGGCTGCGTCAGCCGGACGGGAAACGGCACTCGCTGAAGAACCTGATGCAGGAACGCGGCATTCCGCCCTGGCGGCGCGCGCGGGTGCCCCTGATCGAGCGGGACGGCGAGCTGATCGGGGCGCTCTGGTCCCGCTGACAGCGACGGACCGGTGGCCGCGCCAGCGCGCGGCGTTCGGTGGCCGACCCCGGGACGGTCCCGATTGAGCGCCCCGGGGCTTTTTGATAATCTCCTGACGCGATCCGGCCGGCTGGCCGGCCGTACTTCCATGGGTGCCCCGCATGACGCGTTTCGTATTCATCACCGGAGGCGTGGTCTCGTCTCTGGGCAAGGGCATTGCATCGGCGTCGCTGGGCGCCATCCTCGAGGCGCGGGGTCTGAAGGTCACGCTGCTCAAGCTGGATCCCTACATCAACGTGGATCCGGGTACCATGAGCCCGTTCCAGCATGGCGAGGTCTTCGTTACCGACGACGGTGCCGAGACCGATCTGGACCTCGGCCACTACGAGCGCTTCGTGCGCATCCGCACCGGGTGCGCGAACAACTTCACCACCGGTCAGATCTACGAGAGCGTGATCCGCAAGGAGCGCCGCGGGGACTATCTCGGCGGCACCGTACAGGTGATTCCGCACATCACGGACGAGATCAAGCGCTCGATCCGCGCGGGCGCGGGCGATGCGGACATCGCACTGGTCGAGATCGGCGGCACCGTCGGCGACATCGAGTCCCTGCCCTTCCTCGAGGCGATCCGCCAGATGGGGGTCGAACTGGGCCGGGAGAGCGTGCTCTACATCCACCTGACCCTGGTGCCGTTCATCGCGGCCGCCGGGGAAATCAAGACGAAGCCCACCCAGCACTCGGTGAAGGAGCTGCGCTCGATCGGGATCCAGCCTGACGTCCTGCTGTGCCGCTCGACGCAGGCGCTGCCCGAGGGCGAGCGGCGAAAGATCGCGCTGTTCACGAACGTCGAGGAAAAGGCGGTGATCTCTGCGGTGGATGTCGACAACATCTACAAGATTCCACTCTGGCTGCATTCGCAGAAGCTCGACGAGATCGTGTTGCGCAAGCTGCGGATCGAGGTGCCGCAGGCGGATCTTTCCGACTGGAAGCACGTGGTCAACGCGATGGAGTTTCCGGAGTCCGAGGTGACGGTCGGCATGATCGGGAAGTACGTCGATCTGACCGAGTCCTACAAGTCGGTGAACGAGGCCCTGACACACGCCGGGATCCACACGGGTACGCGGGTACGGATCCGCTACATCGACTCCGAGAAGCTCGAGGGCTCCGATCCGGCGGTATTGCCGGAGCTGGAGGGTCTGGACGCGATCCTGGTGCCCGGAGGCTTCGGGGAACGCGGCATCGAGGGCAAGATCCTGGCCGCACGCCGCGCGCGCGAAAAGGGCGTTCCCTACCTTGGAATCTGCCTCGGGATGCAGGTGGCGGTGATCGAATTCGCGCGCAATGTTGCCGGACTCGAGGGGGCCCACAGCACCGAATTCGCGCCGGACACGCCGCATCCGGTGATTGCGCTGATCACGGAGTGGCAGGATCGGGAAGGGCGCATCGAACGCCGCGACGCGGGCAGCGATCTGGGCGGCACGATGCGCCTGGGCGCACAGTCCGCGGCGCTGTTGGAGGACACCCTGATGGCACGGACCTATTCGAAGCGTCAGATCCACGAGCGGCACCGGCATCGCTACGAGTTCAACAACGCCTACGCCGAACGTTTGCAGCAGGCCGGCCTGGTCTTCTCGGGCCGTTCGCAGGACCAGAACCTGGTCGAGGCGGTCGAGTTGCCTGAGCATCCCTGGTTCATCGGTTGCCAGTTCCATCCCGAGTTCACCTCGACACCGAGGGACGGGCACCCACTGTTCACGGGCTTCATCAGTGCCGCCCGGCGCTACCAGGAAGCCAAGGCCACCCTGGCCAAGCAGTCCGTCGCGTGAGCCTGCCGATGGATCTCTGTGGTTTCAAGGTGGGTCCGGACCGCCCGTTCTTCCTGATCTCCGGCCCCTGCGTGATCGAGTCCGAGCAGCTCGCGCTGGATACCGCCGGGACGCTCCGGGAGATCGCCGCGGCCCTGGAGATTCCCTTCATCTACAAGTCCTCCTTCGACAAGGCGAACCGGTCCTCGACAGGAAGCTTCCGCGGACCCGGCATGAGCAAAGGTCTTCAGATCCTTGAAAAGGTGAGAAAATCACTGAATGTTCCGGTGCTGACCGACGTGCATGAGGACACCCCGCTCGGCGAGGTCGCCGACGTGGTCGACGTGCTCCAGACGCCGGCATTCCTTTGCCGGCAGACGAATTTCATCCAGAATGTGGCCCGCCAGGGGCTGCCGGTGAACATCAAGAAGGGTCAGTTCCTCGCCCCCTGGGACATGGACAACGTGGTGGCCAAGGCGCGCGAGGTCGGAAACGAGCAGATCATGGTCTGCGAGCGCGGGGTTTCCTTCGGATACAACACGCTGGTCTCGGACATGCGCGGCCTGGCGGTGATGCGCCGGACAGGGTGTCCGGTGGTCTTCGACGCGACGCATTCGGTGCAACAGCCCGGTGGGCGCGGCGCCGTCTCCGGAGGGCAGCGGGAGTTCGTTCCGGTGCTGGCGCGAGCGGCCGTGGCGGCGGGTGTGTCGGGGCTGTTCATGGAGACCCATCCTGATCCCGAGCAGGCGCTATCCGACGGACCCAACGCGTGGCCGCTGCCCATGCTGCGGGACCTGCTAGAGGCGCTGGTTGACCTGGACCGCGCCGTGAAGACGCGCCCCTTTGCGGAGGCTGCTTTTGGCCTGGGCTGAGGCGGCCCCTTCCGGAATTCTGCTGGCATCCCGGAGGGCATCCGGGAAGCAACCTTCAAGGAGAGAATCATGGCTGTGATTGCCGATGTGCATGGCCGGGAGATCGTGGACTCCCGGGGGAACCCGACCGTGGAGGCCGACGTGGTCCTCGACACGGGAGCGCGTGGTCGCGCGGCAGTGCCGTCGGGCGCATCGACCGGCGCCCGGGAGGCGATCGAGCTGCGCGACGGCGAGGCCCGCTACGGCGGCAAGGGCGTGCGCGGCGCGGTTGCCCATGTGAATGGCGAGTTGCGTGACGCCCTGCGCGGTGCCGAAGCCGATCAGGAGGCGGTGGATCGGCGCATGATCGAGCTCGATGGCACGGCAAACAAGGAAAGGCTCGGCGCGAACGCCATCCTGGCCGTGTCGCTGGCGCTTGCCCACGCCCGGGCAGCGGAGGCCGGGCTGCCGTTGTTCCGGAGCCTCGGCGGAATGGAGGCCGGCGTGCTGCCGGTGCCGATGATGAACATCGTCAATGGCGGTGCGCACGCGAGCAACAGCGTCGACATGCAGGAATTCATGATCGTACCGGTCGGTGCGGGCAGTCTGACCGAGGCCGTGCGCTACGGTGCGGAGGTGTTTCACGCGCTGAAAAAACTCCTCCAGCAGCGCGGCTTGAGCACGGGGGTGGGCGACGAGGGCGGTTTTGCTCCGGATCTCCCGTCCAATGCGGCTGCGGTGGAAGTGATCCTCGAGGCGATCGAGCAGGCGGGGTTCCGGGCCGGCGATGACATCTGGATTGGCCTGGACTGCGCCAGCTCCGAGTTCTACCGGGATGGGCGGTACCACCTGGCTTCCGAGGGGCGCGACTTTTCGGCCGGAGAGTTCGTCGACTACCTCACGGACTGGGTCGACCAGTACCCGATCCTCACCATCGAGGATGCCCTGGCCGAGGATGACTGGAGCGGCTGGAAGCAGCTGACCGATCGGCTCGGCGGGCGGGTGCAACTGGTCGGCGACGACCTCTTCGTAACCAACACCAGTATCCTGCGGGAAGGAATCGATCGGGGAGTCGCCAACTCGATCCTGATCAAGGTGAACCAGATCGGGACCCTGACCGAGACGCTGGAGGCGATCGCGATGGCCCGCGAGGCCGGCTACACTGCGGTGATATCGCACCGTTCCGGCGAGACCGAGGACGTGACCATCGCGGATCTGGCGGTCGCGAGCGGTGCGGGTCAGATCAAGACGGGCTCCCTGTCGCGTTCGGATCGCGTCGCCAAGTACAACCAGCTGATCCGGATCGAGGAGATGCTGGGTTCCGACGCCCGTTACCCGGGGCTGGACGCCTTTCCGGCGCGCCCGCGCCCGTGATCATGGCGATGCGGGCCATCCCGGGGAACGCAGATTACCCCCTCCGCCCGAGCGCGATGTTCGCGGTCATGCGCGTTCCGGCGCCGGATCGGGATGGCTAGTGGGCCATGCGGGAAGTTCGGTGACGATGGAGCACAGCCAGAAGTGCCGGAGCAAGGCGCACAAGTGCCGGAGTAGCCACCCTGTTGCCAACTTGCCCAACGCAGCGCCGGCGCTGCTGGCGAAGCGATCTGTTACCGAACTTTCCGCACGGCCCACTGGAGGCCCATCAGGACAGGCTCGGCGCTTGAGTTCCGGCGCGGCGGCTCGGGTGCCGCGTCCGTGAACGGCCTGCACGCGGGCCTGGCCGGACTCGTCGATGTGGTCCGCGTCTGATGCGCTGGTTGCTTGGCCTGCTGGTGGCGGCGCTGATCGGCCTGCAGTGGTCGCTGTGGTTTGGCGAGGGAGGCTGGCGCGATGTTCAAAAACTGCGCGAGGCGAACCGGCTGCAGCAGATCGAGAACGATGAGTTGCGCAGCCGGAACCGCGCGCTGGAGGCGGAGGTGGAGGACCTGCGCAGCGGCATCGAGGCGGTCGAGGAGCGTGCGCGGCGCGATCTCGGCATGATCCGCGAGGACGAAGTCTTTTTCCTGCCCGTCGATCCGGGCGTTGGTCTGCCACTCGAGTCGGAGGCATCCCGTGATGACTGAGCGTCACACACCCGCGCTGTGGGCGTTGATCCCGGCGGCGGGGGTCGGCCGGCGCATGGGCGCGGAGCGGCCGAAACAGTTCCTGAGGCTTGGCTCGCGCTCGGTACTCGAGCACACGTTGGGGATCTTTCTGGAGCATCCGGCGATCCGCGGGGTGGTGCTGGTCATCGGGGCGGGCGTCGATGCCGATGCAATGGAGCTGCCGAGTGCGGGAGGCCGGCTGTTTCTGGTCACTGGCGGCGCCGAGCGCGCCGACTCGGTGCGCAATGGGCTCGAGTTTCTTGCGGCACGGGCGCGGCCGGAGGACTGGGTGCTGGTGCACGATGCGGCACGGCCGTGTCTTCCCACCGCCGATCTGGACCGCCTGATCAGTCTGCTGCAGGATGACGCGGTCGGTGGGCTGCTGGCGGCCCCAAGCAGCGACACCCTGAAGCTCGAGGGCACCGGAAAACGGGTGGAAAGAACCCTCGATCGCAGCATCGTCTGGCGCGCGCTGACACCGCAGATGTTCCGTCTGCAGGCGCTGCGCAAGGCACTGGACGCGGCTGCGGCGTCGGGCGTCACGGTGACCGACGAGGCCAGCGCGATGGAGCTCGCGGGCGAACACCCCCGCATCGTCGAGGGCAGTTCGATGAACATCAAGATCACGCGGCCGGAGGATCTGGAAGTCGCGGAGGTCTATCTGAGAAGGCAACAGCGATTGAGGAATGCCGGATGAATAGAATTCGAGTGATCGATGCGGGCTACGTCCCGCCCGTGGAGTCGATGGCCACCTTCCATGCGGTTGCGGAGACCATCCGGGAAGGTGACGACCCGGTGGTCACGCTGGTGAACCCGACAGAGCCTTTCGTTTCCGTGGGTCTGCACCAGGACATCGACCAGGAGGTCGACACCGCGTACTGCGAGACACACGGTCTTCCGATCATCCGGCGCGACGTCGGCGGCGGGGCGGTCTATCTCAACCGTGACCAGATGTTCTTCCACTTCGTCTACCCGTATCGCCTGGCGCCGGCCCGGGTGGAGGCGATCTACTCGCATTTCATGGCGCCGGTGCTGGCCACCTATCAGGCTCTCGGGGTGCCGGCGGTCTTTCGGCCGGTGAATGACATCCACGTGAACGGGCGCAAGATCGGTGGCACCGGTTCGGCGCGGATCAACGACGCCACGGTGATGGTCGGCAGCTTCATGTTCGATTTCGACATGGAGACCATGGCGCGCTGCCTCAAGGTGAGCTCGGAGAAGTTCCGCGACAAGCTGCGCCAGGGCATGCAGGACTACATGACGACGCTGACACGCGAGCTCGGGCAGCCGCCGGAACGCGAGCGCGTGAAGTCGCTGTTCCTCGGAGCGATCGAGGAACACCTGGGTTATCGGCCGGAGGAATCGCGTCTGACCCCCGAGGAGCAGGAAGCGCTGGAGCGTGTGCATGGCCTGCTGCAGGATCCCGAATGGGTCTATCAGAAGGGCCGTCGCATCGTGACCACCGGGGTCAAGATCGCCGCCGGTACGTATCTGGTTGAGGGTATGCACAAGGCCCCGGGCGGCCTGGTCCGCGTCCGCATGCTGACCCGTGACAACGTGGTGGAGGACCTCGAGTTTTCCGGCGACTTCACCGTGCTCCCGGCCGATGGGATCGAGCGCCTCGCGGGGCGCCTGCGCGGTGTCACGCTGCCGATGAGCTCCGAGGGCGACACCGCAAAGCTGCAGGACCACATTGCCCGCGAGATGAGCGATCTCGGTCTCGATATCCCCGGTGTCGGTTCGGGGGACTTTCTATCCGCGCTGATGCACGGCGTGCACCGTGAATAGACCGGACGGCAGGTGTCCATGAAGGGGAGTCCCTACTGCGAGCGCACCGAGCCGGGCTGGTTCGCGGAGCCGTTGAACACGATCACGGGTCTCGCCTACCTGGTCGCCTCCTGGCAGGCCTGGAAACAACTGCAGCGAGAACGCTGGCGCGAACAGTGGGATCTGCACCTGCTGGCGGGGCTGATCGCGCTGGTCGGGGTAAGCAGCATGCTCTGGCACGCGAGCGGAGCCGCCGGGCTGTTCTGGCTGGATGTGGCCGCGGTCGTGGCCTTCGCGGTGGTGTACTGGAGCGTGTTCCTGATCCGGGTGCCGCGTTTCCGTCTGGTCGGTGTGGGTGTGGCCTGGCTGCTGACCGTTGCGGTCCTCCTGCTGTTCTACCTCTTCGTGCCGGGTGCAATGGCCGGCACCACGCTCGGCTATCTTCCGATGCTGGCCATCCTCCTCGCGGCGTTCCTGCTGACCCTGCGGATCGATCGGCGCCTGGCACGCGACCTGGTGCTGGCCGCAGCCCTCTTTGGTTTCGCGCTCGTGGTGCGAGGGCTGGATCTGGTGCTCTGCGACTGGGCGGTCGTTGGCACCCATTGGCTCTGGCACCTGTTGACGGCCGGGCTGCTGTTTGTGCTGGTGGACGGCCTGTTGCGCCACGTGCGGTTGCGCGAGACCCAGAAGAAAAGTGATGTCGGCTGATTTGCGGGTCGGCCAGGGTTTCGACGTGCACGCCTTCGGGGCCGGTGACCATGTGGTGCTCGGTGGGGTCAGGGTTCCTCACGACCAGGGCCTCGTCGCGCACTCGGACGGGGACGTGCTGCTGCACGCGGTGTGCGACGCGCTGCTGGGCGCCGCCGGGCTGGGTGACATCGGCCGGCATTTTCCCGATACCGATCCGCGCTTTCGGGGCGCCGACAGCCGCACGCTGCTCCGCGAGGTGCTGGCGCGCGTGCGCGCGGAAGGCTGGGCTCCGGTGAACATCGACAGCGTGGTGATTGCGCAGCGGCCAAGGATGGCAGCGCATATCGAAGCGATGCGGGCCAATATTGCTGCGGATTGCCGGTTGTCGCTGTCGGCCGTGAACGTGAAGGCCACCACCACGGAGCGCCTCGGCTTCACCGGCCGCGGCGAGGGGATCGCCGCCGAGGCCGTGGTGCTGCTCGGCCGGGGGTAACGCAGGCAATGGGGGTAACGCAGGCAATGGGGACAGATTTTCAAATCTGTCCCCATTGCCTGCGTTACCCCCAGAACCCCTGCAATTGCCACTGCCCGGTGCGCAGATCGCGGAAGACCCAGCAGAGCCGGCCTCGTGGATCCCGCATGACCGCGTAGTCCCGGCGCTGGTCATCGCCGACCCACCATCCCCCCTCCAGCCGGCCCAGCCATTCGTGCGGGCCCGGTGGCGGGGCCGGTTGCAGCGGCCGCAGCCACAGTGCGGCCCCGGCCATGCGCTGGGCCGGGGTGGTCCCGCCGCCGGGCAGGGCCGGGAAGGTATCCGGGCTGCAGGCCTCCTGCGCCCCTTCGGGCAGGGGGTGCAGGGTCGGTGCGAAGCGCAGGACCGCGTCATCACCAAGCCGGGCCCGCAGCCGGGTCAGGAACCCGGACTCGTCGCGGGAGCCGTCCCGGCTGCTGAACAGGCCGTCGGAATCGGCGCCGGCCGGGAGCAGCTGCGGCACGCTCAGGCGCAGCCCGCGCACCGGGGCCGGCAGTTCCAGCCGGGACAGGCGGATACTCCACAGTTCCAGCCATTCCTCCGTGCGGCTGCCGGGCTGGCTGCGTTCCAGGGTCAGGCGCGTCGTTTTCCCGCCGCGATGGAGCAGCTGCAGCTCCAGTCCCTGTGTGCGGTGGTTCCCGGCCCGCAGTGTCTGCTCCAGTTGCAGCAGCAGGCGCTTCAGCGGGAAGCGCAGTGCGCCGGTGGCACTCACCTCCTGGTCGAATTCCAGGTGGAAAGCGGGGTTCTCCGGTGGACGGAAACGCGGCAGGGGTTCCGGCAGATCGCCGAGGAGACGGCCGAGGAACTCCGGGAGCCGAGTGCCGTAGCGCAGCGCCAGATCCTGACGCGGCAAGCGCAGCAGGTCGCCAATCCGCTCCAGTCCGATCCCGTGCAATGCCTGGGTGTCGGCCGCGGGCAGGGGCAGTACCGTCAGTGGCAGGGGCGCCAGGGTCCGGCGCAGCGCATCGCGGTCCAGCGGCCGGTCCGGGTGCCGCAATCGCGCCAGCAGGCGGGCTGCAGCCGGTGTCCGCGCGATCCCGATGCGGGGGGTGTAGCCGAGCTGCCGGAGGGTGTCCCGGACCCGCGCCTCCAGTGCCCCGGTTCCCCGGAACAGACGCAGGCTTCGGCCGACCTCGAGCAGGATGCGCTGCTGCCGGGGTTCCGGGCAGACGTGATCGGTGAACTGCAGCAGTACCGCCGCGAGGTTTAGCAGGTGCCGCCGGCTGGCTTCCGGTTCGTGTTCCAGCACGATTGGGGCATTCAGCACGGCCAGCGCGTCCGCCAGCGCCATGCCGGGTCGAACTCCGGCCTGGCGGGCCGCGCGATTGGCGTCGTGCACCTTCGGCCGCGCGGGATCCTCGGTGAGGATCAGCGGCTTCGTGGCCGCGGAACCGGTCTGCGCCAGTGCATCCAGCGCCAGGTGGGGCAGATATAGGGCCAGCCACAGCGGCCGGCCGGATTCGGACAGGCTGGGGGCCGGCCCACATGCCGGTTCAACGAACATCTCTGGGAATGACCACGGGCTGGCCGGCCGGGATCGGGCCGCCGGTGAACTTGATGACCTCCAGGCGCAGCCGGTCCCCGTCGGCCTGCCAGCGGATGCGCAGGTGGGCCGGCGAGGGTTGCGGTGCCACTGCCGGTGGCCGATACAGAAAGGCGCAGGCGTCGCCCGCGCCGGCCGCGAGCCGCAGACGCCGCAGCGGTGCACCACTCCGGCTGTCTTGCAGCCAGGCGAGCAGCACGCCGGTCTCCGGGTGGCGCAGGATCTGCTCGCAGCTCCAGATGATGTCATCCTCCGACGCCGCCCGGATCACGAAGACCCGTTCGGGGTCCACGCCCAGCTGACGCCAGCCGGGTATCCAGGGCGTGGCCGGCGGGGCGACCAGCAGCACCCGGCGCCGCTCCCGGGTGCACGCGGCCAGGACCGGCACCAGCATGCGGGTCTCGCCGGCGCCGAAGGGGGCGCCGATCAGCTCGGTCAGCTGCCCCCGCGGCCAGCCACCGCGCAGTGCCCGGTCGAGCTGCGCAAAGCCGCTGGGACGGGTCGGGACCGCCGTCGGCAGACCGGTGCTGCGCCCACGCCAGACACCGGGGTGTGCCAGTAGATCTTCCAGTGCCGACATGACTCAGGCGCCGCTGGCATCGTGGGGCTGCATCCGTGCAATGGGCGAGTTTGAACAGGGAAGACCGCCGGAGGGGCCGAAGGCCGCGCTCCCGGCGCCGCGCGGACGCGCATGATGTTCCGCCTCCTGCTTCCGCATTTCCCGCTACGCCTCCAGCGTGCGTACCACACCGACACCGATGCCTTCGATCACGAACTCCTGCCGGCCAGGATCGATCTCGATCGGCGTGTAATCGGGGTTGGCGGGCAGCAGGCGCACACGGTCCGCCGTGCACTGCAGGTATTTCACCGTGACCTCGTCCTCGATGCGGGCCACCACGATCTGGCCGTTGCGGGCCTCGGGGCTCTGGCGCACCGCGAGCAGGTCGCCGTCCAGGATGCTGGCGTCACGCATGCTGTCGCCACGGACCCGGAGCAGGTAATCGGGGCGTGGACGGAACAGGTGTGGATCGATCCGGTAGTGCTCCTCGACATGTTCAAGGGCGAGGATCGGTGCACCCGCCGCAACGCGTCCAATCAGCGGAATCTCCCCGGCGGGGCCGGTGCCGCCGGGCAGCCGGATTCCGCGCGCGCTGCCGCTGACCAGCTCGATCGCCCCCTTGCGTACGAGCGCGCGCAGGTGGCATTCGGCCGCGTAGGGCGAGCGAAAGCCGAAGGCCCGGCAGATTTCCTCGCGGGTCGGGGCCGAGCCCTGTTCTTCCATCTGTGCACGGATGAAGGCAAGAATCTCCTGCTGGCGCGCGGTGAGTTTCATTGGTCAGGCCGTTTTGTCAGGGATACTGTTCATTAATACAGTATTCCTGCGGGGCAGGGGATTGCAAGGGGTGAATCGGCAAAGGTTGACTGGGATCGGCCGATCAGCCCCGGGCTCTGCCGGCGATCTGCCGCGGGAGGCGAGCCCTCGCGCCGATCGGGGCCAGAAAACCATCGGCCAGAGGCTGGCCTCCTGCCGCGGCGACCCTTCCAGGCCACGCGGGCCGCGACTGGCGGAGCTTTCGTGACAGTCAGGAGACGCTTTCAGCGGATCAGGCGGCGGTGGATCAGCATGGTGGCGAGGACCAGCGCAACGGCGCCATAGCCCACGATCACGGCCAGGTGCAGACCCCACCCCGGTCGGCCAGCTGCCGGTCATCAGGGGACGGACGATCTCCACCACGTGGGCCAGCGGCAGGGCGAGAGCCAGCGCCTGCACCCACTCCGGCATCTCCTGGAGCGGGAAAAAAACACCGGAAAGCAATAGCATGGGTGTTATAGCTAATGTAAAATAATAGAGAAAGAAGTCATAGCTGCGGGCAACCGCAGTGATCACCAGCGCCAGCGAGCCGAAGGTGAAGGCGGCAACGAACACCACCGGCAGCGCGAGCAGGGCACGGGCGTCGCTGACCAGCCCCAGCACGCTGGCCACGACCAGGATCGCGGCGGCACTGACCAGTCCCTTGGAGGCCGCCCATACCGCCTCGGCGAAGACGATGTCATCCAGAGTCAGCGGCGTCCCGAGCATCGCCAGCCAGGTGTTCTGTTCCGCCATGCGGGTGTAGGCCGAGTACATGCCCTCGAAGCTTGCGGTGAACATCGCGCTGGAACAGATGATCCCCGAGGCGATGAAGACCATGTAGCTCATCCCGTCAAGCTCGCCGACCAGCCGCCCGAAGCCGTAGCCGAAGGCCAGCAGGTAGAGCACCGGCTCGCCGAAGTTGCCGAGCAGCGAGGGCATCATCAGCTTGCGCCAGACGCGCAGGTTGCGCCGCCAGATCGGGACGAAGCGCAGGCTGGGACGGGGCAGCAGGGGCCGGCGAGTGCGGGTCATCAGTCGCGCAGGTCGTGGCCGGTGAGCCTGAGGAACACGTCTTCGAGATTGGCGGCCCGGGTCGAGTGCGGAAGCCCCGCCGATTCCAGCTCCGCGCGCACGGCGGCCGGGTCCGCCGTGTAGATCAGCCAGCTGTCTGCGATCTCGAGCATCCGGGCCGGCAGCGTGGCCGGATCGGCGATGAACCGGCGCGCGGAGGCGGCGCTCAGGCTGATCACCCAGGGCTCGACGTGCGCCGCGATCAGCGCGCGCGGCGAGTCACAGGCAATGATGCGCCCTGCGTCGATGATCGCGATGCGGTCGCAGAGTTCCTCGGCCTCCTCCATGTAGTGGGTGGTCAGCACCAGCGTGACGCCCCGCTCGCGCAGCCGGCGCAGCTGCCGCCAGAGATGGTGCCGGGCCTGCGGATCCAGGCCGGTCGTGGGCTCGTCGAGGATCACCACCTCCGGTCCGTTGATCAGGGCGCGCGCGAGCGTCAGCCGGCGCTTCATGCCGCCCGAGAGGGTGTCGATACGTGCCCCGCGGCGCGCCTCCAGGTTGGCGAGTTCGAGCAGTTCGTCGATCCGCCGGGTCAATCCCGCGCCGGACAGCCCGAAATAGGACGCGTAGGTGAGCAGGTTTTCCTCGACCGTGAAGTCCGGGTCCAGCGTGTCGAACTGGGGCACCACCCCGAGGCGCGCCCTGATCTCGCGCTCCCGTTCCGGGATCGGCATTCCGAACACCCGCACACTGCCGGCGTCGATCGGCGTCAGCCCGAGGAGCATCCGCAGGGTCGTCGTCTTGCCGGCGCCGTTGGGGCCCAGCAGACCAAAGAACTGCCCGGCCGGGATCGCGAGGTCGATGCCATCGACCGCTGAGGTTCCGTTGTAGACTTTGTGCAGGCCCCGGATGTCGATGGCCGGTCTGGCGTTTTCTGCGCTGTCGGTCGCTTTGGTGTTGTCCACCCGGGTGCTGGCTGTCGACGGTGTCATGGATGGCTCCAGTGGCGTCCGGGTGCCGGCTGCAGGGATTGTGCCCTGCCCCTTTGCCGGTGCGTTCAGGCTGGCAGTAGCATACGGGACCGTGCGGAGAGCGGCATCATGCCCCTTACAGGCAGGGCCTGCTCCGCATCAATCGGAGACGGCATGGAACGGAACGGCCCCAACTCATGAAGAAGATCATCATCCTGGGGGCCGGCCAGGTCGGATATTCGCTCGCCGAGGCCCTGAGTGCGGATGGGCACGAGGTGACCGTGATCGATCGCGACCGGAAGCGACTGAATTCGCTGACGGCCGACCTGGAAATCAAGGCCGTCATGGGTTTCGGTGCGCATCCACCGGTCCTGGAGGCTGCCGGAGCGCAGGATGCGGCGATGCTGATTGCGGTCACCGATTCGGACGAGGTGAACATGCTTGCCTGCCAGGTGGCCTCGACGCTCTTCAACGTGGAAACGCGCATCGCTCGCGCCCGTGCCCGCGACTATCACGAGCACCCTGAACTCTTCCGCCGGGACGCGGTGCCCGTGGACATGCTGATCTCGCCCGAAGAGCTCGTGACCACCCAGATCCGGCGACTGATCGAGCATCCCGGCGCGCTGCAGGTGCTCGACTTTGCAGACGGGAGGGTCTCGCTGGTCGCGGTAAGGGCCCATCGGGGTAGCCCGCTGGTTGGCCGGGAGCTGCGCAGCCTGCGCCGCTTGCGGTCCGGTGAGCAGATGCGGGTGGCAGCGATCTTCCGCCGGGACCGGCCGCTGCCGCCCGCAGGCGGCGCGGTGATCCAGGCGGACGACGAGGTTTTTTTCGTCTCCGCGAAGAGACACATCCGCTCGGTGACCGCCGAGCTGGGCCAGCTCGAGCGGCCATACCGGCGGGTGATCGTCGTTGGTGGCGGCAACATCGGGCGCAGACTTGCGGAGATCCTCGCCGATCGTTTCCGGATGAAGCTGGTCGAGCGCAGCCCCGAACGCGCCCGGATGCTGGCCGCATCATTGCCGACGGACGTGCTCGTGCTGGAGGGAGACGGCGCCGACGACCGCTTCCTCGAGGAGATCGACGTGGATCACGCCGACGTTCTTTGCGCGGTCACCAACGACGATCAGTCCAACATCTTTGCCGCGATGCTCGCGAAGCGGCGGGGGGTTCGCAAGGTGATCAGCCTGATCAACCGGCCGAGCTATGTCGACCTGGTGCAGAGCGGAACCATCGACATTGCGGTTTCGCCCCAGATGGTCACCGTGGCAGCATTGCTGGCACGGGTGCGCGAGGGGGGGACGACCACCGTGCACACGCTGCGGCGGGGTGCGGCCGAGGCGATCGAGACGGTGGTGCACGGCGATGCGCGAACATCACAGGTCGTTGATCGCCGGATCGACGAGCTGAAGCTACCGGAGGGCACCACCATCGGTGCCGTCGTGCGTGGCGAGCAGGTGCTGATCCCGCATCATGACACGATGATCCACGCAGGCGATCACGTGATCCTGTTTCTGTCGGATCGCACCCGGATATCCGCGGTGCAGCGTCTGTTCCGGCCCAGCCCCCTGTTCTTCTGACCCCGGATCGCGAGCCGCCGACCCATGCTGCAATTCACCACCACGATGCGCCTCCTGGGGATCCTCGTCACCCTGTTCAGCATCACCATGCTGCCGCCGGCGCTGGTTGGCTGGATCTACGGAGAGGAGAGTGCACGGGTCTTTCTGCAGGCCTTCGCGATCCTGCTGGTCGTCGGGGTGGTGATCTGGGTGCCGTTCTTCCGGTCCCGCGCGGAACTGCAGGTGCGCGACGGCTTCGTTGTGGTGGTGATGTTCTGGCTGGTGCTCGGCCTGTTCGGGTCCCTGCCGCTGTATCTCGACCCGGTCCTGAAGATCTCGGTGACCGACGCGGTATTCGAGTCCATGTCGGGTCTCACCACCACCGGCTCTACGGTCATCGTCGGGCTCGATCACCTGCCACGCGCGATCCTCTGGTACCGCCAGCAGCTGCAGTGGCTGGGCGGGATGGGCATCATCGTCCTGGCGGTCGCGATCCTGCCGCTGCTCGGCATTGGCGGCATGCAGCTGTTCCGGGCCGAGATGCCGGGCCCGCTGAAGGACAACAAGCTGGCGCCGCGCATCGCTGAGACCGCGCGCAACCTGTGGTTCGTTTATGTCGGCCTGACGGTGGCCTGCGCACTGGCCTACTGGGCTGCGGGCATGGAGGTTTTCGACGCGATTGCGCATTCCTTCACTACGGTCGCGATCGGGGGATTCTCGACCTACGACGCGAGCATCGGGCACTTCGACAGCGCGATGATCGAGGGCGTCGCCGTGGTGTTCATGCTGCTTGGCGGCATGAACTTCGCACTGCACTTCCTGTTCTTCCGGCGTGCCAGCTTCGCTCCCTACCGCCGCGACGAGGAGGTGCGGCTTTACCTTGCGCTGCTGGCCACGGGGGCGGTGATCGCGGTCGGCTACCTGCTGTACTCCGAGGTCACGGGGAATGTTGCCGACGCAGTACGCCAGGGCATTTTCCAGGCTGTTTCGATCGGCACGACCACCGGTTATGCCACTACCGAGTTTTATCTGTGGCCCGGTTTTCTGCCGCTGATGCTGGTCTTCCTGTCGTTCGTGGGCGGGTGTACCGCCTCAACCGGCGGCGGCATGAAGGTGATCCGCGTGCTGTTGCTGGCCAAGCAGGGGCTGCGCGAGATCCAGCGGCTGATCCATCCCCACGCCCACATTCCGGTGAAGGTGAACGAAAAGGTGATGCCAAACCGCGTGGTCGAGGCCGTCTGGGGCTTCATGGCCGTCTATATCTTTGTCTTCGCGGTCATGGTGCTGTTGCTGATGGCCTCCGGCCTCGACCAGGTCACGGCGTTCTCGGCGGTTGCGGCCACGCTGAACAATCTCGGCCCGGGACTCGGCGACGTCGGCCCGAACTTCGCCGGCATCAACGACTTCAGCAAATGGATACTGACACTGTCGATGCTGCTCGGACGCCTTGAGATCTTTACCGTACTGGTGCTGTTGTCGCCGGCCTTCTGGCAGCGTTGACCCTGTCGTGCGGACGCCGGTTGCGGGTGCGGAACGCGGGGGGTCTGCGTCCCTCCGGATTGCGCAACATGGGCAGCGGGTTTCCTGCAATCGAAGGCGACGGCAAGTCCCCGTTCCCGATGCTGGCCGCAGTGGGGGGTGACCGGAGGGTGTGTTATCTTCCGGCCAGGCTCGAAACGGGAGAGCTGGATCATGGAGGCAAACCTGCTGGTGGCCGTCGTGGCGGACGAGCTCGAAGAAAGGGCCCGGGAGATCGCGCGCGAGGAGGGCGCCCGCGGCATGACGCTGTTGAACGGACGCGGCATCAGCTTCCCGGAGCACGTTACCTTTTTTGGCCTGACCTATCTCGGTGCCGAGACCGTGCTGCTTGCGGTGCTGGGGGAGGAGACCGCCACCCGGATCGCCGAGCGCATGAATGCCGAGCTGAAGCTGCTGGAACCGTTTCAGGGACTGGCCTTCTGCATGCCGGTGGACGGCACGGGCGGTATCGACATTGAAGCTCTGTGCCGGCACATCCGGGATCACCCACCGGCGGACCGGCTGCACGACGAGTCCACCTGATCGCGAATTCCCGATAACGAAAACCGTCCAAGACCGGAACGCACGATACGCGTGAACCAGCTCAGGGAATTTTTCGGCATCCTGAACCATGCGTTCCGGAACCTGCTGCCCATCATCCTGGTGGTGGGTGTCTTTCAGTTCCTGGTCATCCGCCAGGTTCCCGACGAGTGGCTGCCGATGGCCGTCGGTCTGCTGGTCGTCGTGCTCGGGGTGGCCCTGTTCCTGCAGGGGCTGGAACTGGGCGTGTTTCCGATCGGGAAGAACCTGTCGAATGAATTCGCGCGCAAGGGCTCTTTGCCGCTCCTGATGATCTTCGGTTTCTGTCTGGGTTTCGCAGCGGTGGTCGCGGAACCCGCACTGATTGCGGTCGCGGACCAGGCGGAACTCATCAGCGAGGGGCGGATCAATGCGTTGACGCTGCGCTTGCTGGTCGCCAGTTCGGTCGGTCTGGTCGTGGCGCTGGGCGTGGTCCGGATTCTGCTGGGCCACAGTCTCCACTGGTACATGATCATCGGCTACATCGTGGTGGTGATCGTGACCTTCTTTGCGCCGGAGGAGATCGTCGGGCTGGCGTATGACTCCGGCGGCGTGACCACGAACATCGTGACCGTGCCGCTGATCGCGGCCCTCGGTATCGGCCTGGCGGTATCGGTGCGCGGTCGCAATCCGCTGATCCACGGCTTCGGTCTGGTCGGGTTGGCGGTGATGGTGCCGATGATCTCGGTACAGATCTACGGGATTATCGTGTACACCTTCGGCGAGGCCCGGGAAGTAGCCAACGGACTCGCGCAGGCCGTGGACCCGGAAGTGACCGAAGTGGTCGAGGAGGTCGGTGGCAGCCTGCTGCTCGGCATGCTGCGCGACCTGATGATCATGTTCCGGGACGTCCTGCCGATCATCGCCGTCGTGCTGGTCTTCCAGTATCTGGTGATCCGGAAACACATCGCCCACCTGCACAAGGTGATGGGCGGCTTTCTGCTGGTGATCGTCGGCCTGTACGCCTTCGTGGTGGGGCTGAAGATGGGGCTCTTCCCGATCGGCCAGAGCATGGCCGAGCAGCTGATCGGGCTGGACCGCTGGATCTTCGTCTATCTGTTCGCGTTCGCCATCGGCTTTGCCACCACGATGGCCGAGCCGGCGCTGATCGCGATTGGCCAGAAGGCCGAGGAGGCGGCGAAGGGTCGGCTGAACGGGAACGTGATCCGCATTCTGGTCGCGATCGGCGTGGCAGTCGGGATCACGGTGGGCGTGCACCGCATCATCAGCGGCGACTCGATCCACTACTACATCATGGCAGGGTATGCGGTGGTGATCCTGCTGACTTTCCTGTCGCCGAAGTACATCGTCGCCCTCGCCTACGACCTTGGGGGCGTGACCACTTCCGAGGTGACCGTGCCGCTGGTGACCGCGCTCGGCATCGGCCTGGCCACGCACATCGAGGGGCGCAACGTGATGATCGACGGCTTCGGCCTGATCGCGTTCGCCTCGATCTTTCCGATAATATCCGTGATGCTCTATGCGATCGCGGTTGAATTCGTCAACCGATGGAGAGGTACCGAACCATGAAATTCGCAATGCTCGTCGCGATTCTCGCCGATGATCTGGAAGAAAAGGCCATCGACATCGCGAAGAAGGCGGGTGCCGGTGGCGTCACTTTGCTGGATGCCCGAGGGATCGGCGCGAAGGAGAAGAAGACCTTTTTCGGCCTCACCTACGAGGGTTCGCAGAGCGTCATGATCTGCGTGCTGGAAAGGAAACTTTCGCTGACTGTGATGAAGGCGCTGACGGTCGAGCTCGAACTGGCGAAGCACTCCAAGGGGGTGGTCTTCACCGTGCCGCTGGACCACATCGCGGGTATCGACACCCGGCAGCTCGAGAGTTTCGAGGAGCGCATCAAGGATGAGATCTGAGTGTGCGTCCAATGGCGGCGAGCGCCGTTCGGTCGCCTGATCGCGCGCGTTCGCGCCGACACCGCTCCTGGCATCGATTCAATCTCCCGGAGGCAATATGCTCGTCAAGGACATCATGCAGACCGACGTGATCACCATTTCGCCGCTCGCCACGCTGCGCGAGGCCATGGCGCAAATGCGACAACACAAGGTGAAATCGCTGGTGGTCGAGCGGCGCGACGAACACGACGCCTACGGCATGATCACCTATTCCGCCATTCTGCGAACGATCGTGTCGGAGGAAGGCGACATCGATCTGATCAATGTCTATGACGTCTGTACCAAGCCCGCGCTGATCGTGCCGCAGATGATGGACGTGAAATACGTGGCCCGCATGATGATCTCGCAGTTTCAGCGCCGGGTGGTGGTGCTGGAGAGCGGCAAGCTCGTGGGCCTGGTGACGATGAACGACATTGTCGGCGAGGTCCTCAGGTGGGCCGAGGAGGGGCACATCGAGGGCGTGCGGGATTAGCGAAGATCCCTTCCATCTCTGTCGCGAGCCGCCCCTGGGCCGTAGGGTGGGCCAGGCGTAGCGGGCCCGCCATCCTGGCCGTTGTGGCCTGTAGTGGACACACTTCGTTTTGCCCACCCTGCGGTCCCCTTTGATGGTCGGGGCATAGTCGCGCGCCATCACCCTCGTCATGTAGCGTTGCCGGGACCGCGAGAGCGGGAGCCCTGGACTACACTCAAGGGACGCGGCAGCCGCACCATCGTCCGCACGCATCTCGAGGACGCGGCCAGCTGCGGATTCAGGTCCTCCCTTGAGGCCATCAATGCAAGCGCACCCACGCGAACCTCCCGAGAGCTCCATCCCCGCGGCAAATCTGCGCTGGGAGCACTTTCCCCATGAGGCGGACATGGGTGTGCGCGGTTATGGTGACACCCTTGGCGAGGCCTTCGCGGCAGCCGCCACCGCCATGACCGCCATCGTGACCGACCCCACGGAGATCGAATCGGCGCAGCCGTTCGCGTTTGACTGCCCCGGTCCGGATCCCGAGCTGCTCCTTTTCGACTTCCTGAATGCCCTGGTCTACGAAATGGCCGTGGAAGGGCGACTGTTTGGGCGCTTCCGGGTCGAGGTCGATGACGGGAATCTCAGCGCCGAGGCCTGGGGCGAGCCGGTGGACCGCCTGCGCCATCAGCCAACCGTAGAGATCAAGGGTGCGACCTTCACCCAGCTTGCGGTCTGGCAGACGGAGGAAGGCCAGTGGATCGCGCAGTGCGTGCTGGACATCTGACGTCGTCGGACCGAATAGTCACGGAGGCACGAATCATGGATATCAGCCGCTTCACCAGGCTTTCCGATACCGCCTGGCAGCTGGAACAAACCGGCCCGATGCGCGTCCCGGCCATCATCTACGGGGACGCTGGTCTGTTGAGCGAGATGGATGACAAGGTTGGGGAACAGGCCTCGAACGTGGCGGCATTGCCGGGTATCGTGGGAGCATCCTATGCGATGCCCGATGCCCACTGGGGGTACGGATTCCCGATCGGCGGAGTCGCTGCCTTCGATGCGGACGAGGGGGGCGTCGTGTCGGCCGGGGGCGTGGGCTTCGACGTGTCCTGCGGGGTTCGAACGCTGCTTACCGGGCTCACGCTGGACGACATCGGGGCGGTCAAACCGGCTCTCGCCGATGCGCTGTACGAGGCGGTCCCGGCGGGGGTCGGGAGTACCGGGGCGATCCGGCTCGACGACCGGCAGATGACCGCGATGCTCGAGGGCGGGGCCGCGTGGGCGGTGGAGCAGGGCTATGGCGAACCCGCGGACCTGCTGCGCATCGAGGAAGGCGGCGAAATGGCGGATGCCGATCCCTCGGCCGTGTCGAAACAGGCGCGCAAACGGCAGCGCAAGGAGATGGGGACGCTCGGTTCAGGCAACCACTACCTGGAGGTCCAGCGGATCGCCGAGATCTTCGACCCGGGGGTCGCGAGGACCTTTGGTCTGGTCGAGGGCGAGATCGTGGTGTCGATCCACTGCGGGTCCCGCGGCCTGGGCCACCAGATCGGCACCGAGTTCCTGCGCGAAATGGTGGTGGCCGCCGAGGAGCACGGCATCCATCTTCCGGAGCGCGAGCTGGCTTGCGCCCCGATCGACTCCGAGGTCGGGCAGCGCTATCTGGGCGCGATGCGTTCCGCGGTCAACTGTGCGCTCGCCAACCGGCAGATCATCACCCACCTGACGCGCGAAGCTTTTGCGGACTTTTTCCCGGATCGAGCATTGAAACTTCTTTATGATGTGTCGCACAACACCTGCAAGACCGAGCGGCATGTGGTGGATGGTCGCGAGAGGGAATTGTACGTGCACCGCAAGGGCGCGACACGCGCTCGCCGGCCGGGTCATCCGGACCTGCCGGAAGCGTTGCGGTCTGCCGGTCAACCGGTGTTGATTGGGGGCTCGATGGGCACGGGGTCCTTCATCCTGGTCGGTACCGAAGAGGGTGAAGGACTTTCGCTGCAGTCGGCCTGTCATGGAGCCGGGAGGGCGATGAGCCGGCACCAGGCGACGCGCCAGTGGCGCGGGCGGGAGCTGGTCGACGAACTCGAGGCGCGCGGCATCCTGATTCGGAGCCCCAGTCTGCGCGGCGTCGCCGAGGAAGCCCCCGGGGCCTACAAGGACGTGAGCCGGGTGGTCCAGGCGACCCACGATGCCGGTCTCGCCCGGATGGTCGCGCGCGTTGAGCCGGTGATCTGCATCAAGGGTTGAGCAGCCCTGACGCAAGCGATGCGGGAGACCAGCCCCTAGGGGACCTTTCCCAGATGCCGGGATCGGCGAGAGGGCTCGGTTCCTGCAACGCCGGGGTGCCGTGCAGGGGCGTGCCTTGCACGCGAACAGCAAAGAGGCAGGACATGCACCGGGATGGCAGGGATCATTGGCAGTGGTCACTACCGATCGGGATCGCGCTCCTGGCCGTCATCCTGCAATGGTCCGTCGGTGCCGAGT
>SL_5KL_010_SEDDRAFT_10000100_pt1 | contig 46967 bp, 32 predicted proteins | sample SodLakKL_010_SED_FD_9118 | JGI IMG/M metagenome (IMG submission 9118)
CTACCGAAGATGGCTTCACCGTTCTTATCAAGCCAATCTCCCAAGTCCAAAAGGACTTTCTTTTGTTCGTTGGGTATGTGACCGCTGCCGTCGGGACCGACGTTGATCATCAGATTACCGTTTTTGCTGACTATATCTACCAATAGATGTACCAACTCGTCAGAGGACATGTAATCCTCCGCGGTCTCCATGGAGTTGTATCCAAAGGACGTACCTATACCTCGAACGCATTCCCACTTTTCTTCGGCGATCTCGTCGAAAGAAGAATACTCTGGTGTTACGTAATCATAGTGCGGAGGCGCCATGGTGGTCAACTTCCCGTCAACCCACATCTTTTTAGCAAAATGATTGATCAATTTTCTTACGGGGTACCGGCGGAACATCCATTGAACCGGAGCAGGTATCTGCTTCCAACGGTCGTTTACCACGCCATGGGGGACCGTATTATAGTATATCGAGAACAGTTCGCTCAGATCTCTGCCCGGAGGAAAACCGATATCGCTCCATAGAACGTCGGGCTCGTATCTCTCTATGATCTCAAGCCAATGGTTCCAAACATAGTCGAGATAGGATCTATCCGTGGGCCCGTTGGTCAATAGATCGGCCATGTCACGGATGGGGCCAGGATTAAAACTCCAGTCCAGAGCGCTGGAATAGTAAACACCGTATCTCATGTCTCGAGATCTTACGGAATCTGCAAGTTCTCCTATCACATCTCTATGGGTATGCCATCCCTGGATCACCGGTTCAGCTTTAGAGCTGTTGAAGAGTAGAAAACCGTCGTGGTGTTTTGCACCCGCTACCACGTATTCAGCACCGCTTTTTTCGAAGAGCGAAGCCCATCGGTCCGGATCCCACTTCTTTACGCTTTCGGTAAAAGGCTGCACGAAGTCTTTGTAGTCGAAGTCCTTACCGTATCTTTTACGATGGTATCTCCAAGTGTCGCTCCCCTCTATATCCATGGAGTTCATGTACCATTCCGCATAAGGGTTGTTTTGAAAATGATACCTCCAACCGCCTTCCCTGAGATTATCGATTATGTTGCGTTTCGGGGCATAAGCAGGTACCGAATACAGACCCCAATGTACGAATATACCCAATTTAGCATCTTTGAACCACTCTGGAAGAGGATGTTTTTTTACGGATTTTATTGTTGGCTTGTATCTCATATAGAAAACAAGTAGATATCTTAGTTATTTATATCTTCTCGACGAAGATAGTGTGAACGGTATCCGGGGAGTGTTGATGGGATCTAACACCTCAGGAAGGACACATGATCCTTCTGTAGTCCTGGCTCTCACCTAAAGTTTTAAGTATTAGAAAGTAAATTTATCCGGGTATAATAAATCATAACTTAAAGGTGGAGACGATGGCAGGCATAGAAACTAAAAGAAAAGTGAACCTTCTAGGCGAAGCTGGAGTAGGTAAGACTTCTTTGACCCTACGTTTCGTCAAGGATGTTTTTGGAGAGGAATACTTGAAAACCATAGGCACGAACGTGTACACCAAGAAACTTTCAATCAGCAATTCTGAAGTCAAACTGATCATATACGATATAATGGGCGAGACCGGTTTCGAAAGCGTTCGGGACAGGGCCTTTGAAAAGTCTACCGGGGCTATAGCTGTGGCGGACTCTACAAGAAAAGAAACCCTGGATAAACTCATCAACGATTGGCTGCCCAAGTACAAAAAATCCGCCGTAGACGATGCGCCTATAATCTTGGCCATAAACAAGGTCGATCTTGAAGATCAAGAGATAACGGAAGAGAGTTTACCTCAAGTAGTGCACTCCGTATTCGACTCCGTATTTTTCACCTCCGCTAAAACCTCCGAAAATGTGGAAGAGATGTTCCAAGAGTTAGGATTCAAAAGTATATACTCACGATGGGTCCACAAAGGACTGATACAAAAACGGGAATCGCTGGAAGAGAGTGAAATAGAAACTCTGCTCGAAGATGAAACCATAGACGAGCCGAAAAAACTTATCTCGGTACTTCTCACCTATGCATCGGAATTAGGTGATATATCCTATGGTACCAGGGAGAAGATATTCGAGGAAAGCGGTATAGATAAATTTTCATTGGAGGACGAAACGGTATCTGAACAACAGGCGGTTTCTTTTGGAGAGGGACTGATACAGTGGTACGAGGATAACAACGATGAAAAGTCCGGTGCCGCGATAAAAAGAGTGCTCAAAAAATACGAAGAAGATTCGTAGAGTGCCTTCACAGTTCTCTCAAAGCTTTCTTACACCTGTCCACCCAGAGCATCATGCCTCTTTCATCAAAGGCTTCCAACGCATCTGTGAGATATCCTTCCGCTCTTTTCTGTTCATCTAGATCTTTGAACAGCAGAGCGTGTTCGTATATCACCTTGGGCTGATCGATCTTACGACCGCTATCTCGGAGTGCCTTCTCGGCTCTTTTGAATTCTTGATCCGCTCTTTCCGGTTCACCTTTTTTTCTATAGACCATGCCAAGTACCCTGCGGCTCTTTCCTTCCTTGGGTCTCACGCCCATCTCGGTGGACAGCTCAACGGCTTTTTCGGCGTTTTGAAGGGCCAGATGGTGATCTTCCTCTCCTATGTAGAACTCTGCGAGTAAGCATAGATTCTCTATCGACACCTGTTTACTCCCTATCTCAAAGCATATCTCTAGGCTTTCGTCGAGACATCTTTTACACTTCTCCTTCTCCCCTTGAAACCAGAAGACCTTGGCGATGTTGTTCAGCGATTCGGCGGCACCTCGTTTTTCACCGATCATCTTACTTATCTCTAAACTCTTTTCGTGATGTTCGAGACTCTTTTTGAGATCTCCTTTATCACGATACGCCGTGCCTATATTGTTGAGAGATATAGCGATACTCTGCTTCTCTCCGATCTTTCTACTGATCTCCAGGCTTTCCTGGTAGTTTTCAAAACTCCTATCTATCTCGCCTTTATCCCTGTAAGCGGAGCCGATATTGTTCAGTGCCATGCCTATACCCCGCTTTTCCCCTATCTTCTTCCATATCTCTAGACTCTCTTCGTAGTGCTCGAGACCTCTATCCAATTCCCCTTTATAGTCGTAGAGCACGCCGAGATTGTTGAGTGAGTTACCAAGTCCCTCTTCGTCTCCTATCTCTTCTTTCAACTGCAGCGCCTCGTTCAACTGGGTCAGCGCTTTATCGTACTCTCCTCGTCTCAAGTATAGCGTCCCTATGTCGTGCAGTGCGTGGGCCCTCTCTCTATCGTTCCCGACTTCCTCGGCGATCTTCAGACTTTTTCTCCACGCCTCTTCGGCCCCGTCGTAGTTTCCCATCCTCAAGAAAGCCCACCCTTTTACACCTAAAAGTTTCAACTCATTTTCTATGATCTCAGGATCATCGAGATCTTCCACCAATCCCAATCCTTTTTCGCATATCTCCAAACTCTTGTCGTAATCGCTTTCTTCCTCGTAGATCTTTGCCATCTTACCGTATAGACCCGCCTTTTCATTGGGGTCCCTCGCCAGGTCCAAGGCCCTTTCGTATTCCTCGAAGGAATCGTCGTATTCTCCCTTGAGCTTGTAAATATCCGCTAGGCCCTCGTAGGCATCTTTCAACTTGTCCTCGTCCTCCAGCATCTCTATGGAATACTCATAGAACATCTCCGCCTCGTCGTTTGCATATCTTTCTTTAGCACTTTCTGCGGCTTTCAAGAGGTAGTTGCCCGCTTCTTTGTCATCTGCCTTGTAATAGTGCAGACCGATCTCGTCCATAACTCCTTCTTTATCTTCGTCGTAGAGTTCTTCGTAGCTACTAGCTACCATGCGATGGTACTCCCTCTGCAGTTCCTCATTCAACCCATTATAGAGTACCTCTCTTATCTTGCTGTGGTCGAACCTGTACTTTCTCTTGATAGAGTATATCAAGTTATGGGTTCTCTCCATCTCGTTGAGGTTCTTCAGGAGTTTTATCCTGTTCATACCTGTCATGACTCCCAGTACCTCGCTCTGGAACTCTTCGCCCACTACGCTGGCACATTCCAACAGTTCTCTCTGTTCTTCCACCAGCCTGTCCAATCTTCTGACCACGAGATCGTAAACCTTCGCAGGCGTGTGTACTTCTTCAAGAGTTTTTTCCGCTCTCCATACCCCTTCCTCTTCGTCCTTTACAATATGATTTTCTTCTACTAAGTTACGGAGTAGTTCCAATAAAAAGAACGGGTTCCCTTCGCACTCGTTATACAGTTTTTTCACCACTTCGTCTTTTAGTTCTATGTTCCCCAATATATCTTCCATGAAATCTTCCACATCGGTTTCCTTCAACCTTTTCAATCTGATCTCTTGAAACAGCCCCTCCCTGTTCATCTCCTGCAGTGTCTTTTTCAGTTGATGTATCTCTCCGTCGTACCTTTCTACTATGTCTTCCGGCCTGTACGTACCGACTATCATCACCTTGTTATCCTTGGTATTTCTAGAAAGGTAGTGTAGTAATTTTAATGAAGACGGATCCGCTTGATGCAAATCGTCCAAGAATAACAGGACCGTTCGCTCAGAAGAAAGCCTTTGTAAGCCCAAGAGTACGTTGTCGAACAAGTTCTCCTGTTTTATCTTGGGATCGTCAACGATATACTCTCCTTCGTATTTACCCGACTCTATGAACCACTCCATCTCGGATTCCGTCTCTTTTACTTCATCGAGGTCTCCATCCCAATCTTTCAATTCTTTCGCCTTCCCGTAGAGCCTTTCCTTCATATCGTCTATAAGGAACTCGCTCTTCGAACCTTCGATAACCACCGCCAAAGATATACCTTCTAGGGATTGTATAAGGATGTTATAGTCGCCGTAGCCGATGGAGTTCAGTTCTCCTTTCTCTTCCCTCCCCATCATGGACAAGGAGTCCTTTACGAAGTCCTGGACCAATTTGAGCATAGAAGAAAATATATCAGGATCTGTTTCGTCCCCCACGTCCTCTCGTTCCGCCTTGGCCACCAGTATGCCGGCCTCGTTTATCAGATAGGCCGCAAGTACCTTCGGCGGCGGTTCGTCGGATATCAAGTGATAAAGGTCGGCTTCCCGAAGACCTTCGATGACGGGCATCAGAGGTTCTAAACTGTCGGTCCAGCACCTACCCTGTATTATCTTAGCACCTTGGTCCTCCGCCGACGTTAACAGTTCGTTCACGAGCCTTGTTTTACCTATCCCTGCCTCACCAGAGACGAACACGGTAGATCCGCGTCCTTCCTTCGAACGTTGGAATAGTCCTATCAGTCTTTCTAACTCTGCGTCTCTCCCTATCAATTCTGGTTTGAAACTTAGATGCAGGGGTTCTTCCTCCATAGCTTCTCAAATCATCGAAAAGTATAAATGTTTTATGATGCCGCCGTGACAATGTAGTATTCCGTAAAAGTTTGCATTAGCACTGCAAAGATTCATTAAAAGTTTGTATCCTCATTGCAAACTTTCTTGGTCCGTTTGTTCATCTTTCATCTCTGTGTTGCTCCCTTCACCGCCCTTCATCATCATGTACGCTACTGCGACTAGAACTATCACTAAGATCACGACGATCATCCCTATACCACTCTCATCATCCTCATCTTCCTCCTCTTGGAATATCGCGGTTATTTCTTTATCCTCGTCTATAGTTATGGTCACCGTACTTTCAGTACCTGTCGCGTCTCCTCCCCATTCTTCGAAAAGCCATTCATCGTCTGCAGTCGCAGTTATCGTGACCTCTGTTCCTTCTTCGTAAGTATGATTTCCCTCCGCGGGATCCGTACTGCCTTCTCCTTCGATGTTTATCGTTAGGTCGTATTCTACTTTCTCTTCGACAATCACAGTTTCGGATCTGTCACCCAACTCAACAGAATATTTTCCTACTTCATCGACTTCGTGAGTATGATCAATAGCTTCACTTTCACCAGGCTCGAGAGTTAGACTCGTTATTACTTCATCCTCGATCGTCAGTTCAATCGTACCTTCCGCTTCACCTACATTCTCCACGTCCGCTGTAACGGTTATCTCGAGTGCGTCAACCTCTACACCGAAGTCGGTCACCAAAAATTCCGCTTCCGGCTCGTCTTCCTCTTCAAAATGAGCTGTTATATCTCTATCTTGGTCCATGGTGACGGTTATCTCCTTTTCCGTACCGGTTGCGTCACCAGTCCACTCTACAAAATACCATCTTTCGTCTGGTACGGCTTCAAGAACGACTTCTGTACCCTCCTCGTACTCCTCTTTATCGTGATCGACCTCAACCGTACCTTCACCTTCGATATCTATGGTCAACTCGTACAGATCTAAGGTCGTTACAGTTATGTCTCCGAGCTCTTCGACCAATTTGCCATTCACATCTCTTATCTCTACCGTGTAGATACCTACGGCGTCAAATGTATGTTCGTGCTCGATCTCGTGGGTTTCACCTGCTCCTATCTCCTCTTCGTAGATCAACTCTTCTTCTTCCCTAGACTCTTCCACAAGGTAAACGGTTACGGGCGTGGCGAAATCAACAACATTTTCTACCGTCGCTTCTATGGTACCTTCTTCACCGAGCTCGACTTCTTCTGGTATCGACCACTCTGTCACTTCCAAAACCGAGTCTATATCTACGACAGATACGTGATCAAGGAAACCTACGAATCTATCTTCAGCATCCCATATCTCTAATGTGTATTCGCCTACTTCTTCGTACATATGGTCATGATCTATGTTTGTTGTTTCACCAGCAGCTACTCCCTCCTCGTAGATCATCTCAGCTTCGCCATCAGCGTCTATCAGGGCTATCCGTGCCGTATCGTCTTCTTCACCCTGGTTCTCTACTTCTGCTTTTATGTTGCCTTCTTGACCTACGCTTACTAAGTCATCGACTTCTGAGCTGATCACGTTCAAGTCAACATCGGGATCGTACACGATCACGTAGGTGTCTATTGTGGTAAACACAGGCTCATCTTTGCCGCGCACTTCTAACTGCAGCGAGTAGTGACCTCTTCTATCCACGTTTGTGGTGGGTATCGTTGCCTCGAATATACTGTAGGTATCCTTTTCTATGAGAGTGATATCTTCTTCACGTACCTCTTCCAGTATCTCGCCGTTGGGCCCCCGTCTCAGTGTAAATCTCCACTCATCCATGTTGTCCTCCGTCAACGGCCCTTTGTCAACGAAAGGATACGACTGAGCGTAGTGCCCCTCTCCTCTGGCCTCTATGGGATCACCAAGGGCAACCGGATCAACCTCTTCTATGTGGTCAAGCCTTATCTCAGAGATATCGAACTGCTCCGGCCAGTAACCGTATTCAAACTCATGACCTTCTGCTTCTTCTCCTTGGAAGGGATAACCGTAATCGTCCCATCTTTCAAAGGTCATAGAACGACAGTCCGTATCATAATCCTTTATGTAGAACGGACCCACTGATATGTAAGAATGTTCGTACTCTTCTATGAAGTCTATGATGCTCTCTAACGTAGCTTGGACTTCGGCAAGATCCGAGGGTATCGGAGAACCTCTATCAGCATCCAAATAGTACGGTAGGTACTCTTCATCTATCATGGTCTGTAAAACTTCTACCAGATCTTCACACTGTGTTGGTGATATCTGATGTATCCAGTTGTCTGGAATTCCAATCTCATAGTTGTACGTTTCATCCACGTCCGATATATCCCATATTTCCGTGCCTCCGTGCATGTGATCCCATCCTTCGTAGGTCAATGGGTGCACTTCGGGAAAGATCTCATAGTAACTGCCGATCTTGTCATCCATGGGAAACGTGTAGTCTCCATATACAGTGTAAGTTCCGTCCTCGTTCCACTCTATCGCATGGATGCTGTCCCACCAAGGTGAATTTTGGGCCTGATGCCTCGGTAAGAATGGATCTTCAGCAGGGTTACCCAGTTCCTTCTCACGGGCGTAGTTTGCCATGACGTCCCGTATGGTGAAGTCTGTACCGTCGTGCCACACGTGTTCCTCGTGCAGGTCTATGGTGACGGCTACAGCCGCATATCCGTCCTCTATCAAACCGGCATCTATCAATTCATCACGGGTATACCACTCTCTAACTACTTCCCATTCGTCTTCTCCTGTCTGGATCGCCGGTATGTAATCCACAGCCGTCTCAGGTATCTCTATGTACTCTTCAAGTTCACCGTATATCCACTCGTAATCTGTCTTCACGTTCCCCCGTCTCTCCCACGGATCCGTATCTCTACCTTCAGACCAGTAGGAGTTCACTTCCATGGGCAATCCGGTCTCAGGATGCATCCTAGAACCGTGTTCTCTAGCCATCTTTCTCAGATAATCTCCGTAAATATCTGCCGAACCACCATAGGCGTTCCAGTTGTCCATGTAAGGCCTGTCGATACCCGTGAATATTCCCGCTTCAAGAGTTCCATCGATGGTAGTCATGGTCCTGGGTCCGAAGTACGAATCGTAACCGCTTATGGTCTCGACCACGGAGTCAAGTACATGGTCGGGGTTGTACAGATAAAAAGAAAATTCCGTGAGCAGGAAGACCCTCAGGGATTCTTCGAAACCCATCTGACTCGTATCTATCTTTTCTTCCCAGTAATCAGATTCCGACTCTACCTTTCCTTCAAAGATATCCCTTGACCTCATATCTAGATCACCAACTGTCTTGTTCGCATGTTTCCATATGTTCAACTCGGATCTTACACGTTCGGAAGGTCCTATCGGATCGTCATACCCTTCGTCATCGTACTGCCAGTGCTCTTCAGGTCCGTAGGTCTGCACGAAACCGTACCACGGAGCGTACATCTGTGCCGCTCCTGCTCCTTTGTAGTACCCTGTTTGAGTCGATACCCAACTACCCGTGTACATGTGGTAACCTAGATCGTCGTAGGGATCAGGGTCGCCGAAAAAAGCCCTCGGGATCGCAGTGGTCGAATCTACTGGATCTACCCACGCATCGAAACCAAGGTCCTGCAGTATCTCTTCAAAGTAATAGCCTAGATCGAGTCTCCAGTCTTCTACCCTAGACATTATTATGATCTCTATATCATGCCAGTCTTCTCCTGGAGCTCTGTACTGCCAGTGATCTCCGTCGTGTCTTACCTCTCCAAAAGCAACTTCTTCCTGTATCTCTTCCATTGCCCCCTCTATTATCCATTCTAAGAACTCTCGATCCCCTTCCGGGGCTAGAGCATATTTCTCTTCCACGGCCTCGACAAAATGATCCTTCCATACTTCTTCGCTTCTATCGATGTAGTTGTACCTGGTGCTGCCATACCCGTAGAGCAGTTGGTCTATCATATCTTCTCTGTCCACATACTGCATCGCGAACCTGATATCGTTGTGTGCGAAGGGATTGACCGTCCATTCTCCGTCTTTGTTGTTCGCTAACCAACGTATCTCTTCAGGTTCGTCTATCCAGCTTGCATCGATGGCGTCCTCCATGGCCTTGGTTCCATATCCCTCGTGGGACGGATTGATTAACAAATTATAGTAAGATGTTCGGGCTTCCCATTTTTCTAATTCAGGTCGGGGAATAGGCTTCATTAGATCTTTGGGTTCTAGACGATGCAAAAGAAGATCGATTTCGCCTTCGTAAACGTCGCCTATACCCTCATTCAGATCGTCAACCAATTTTACATCGACCTTATCTATGAGTTCTCCTTCTTCATCTCCGGCGGTCTGTGCACCAAAAAGAGTCACTCCTCCGATGACTAAAACCGATACGACCAACAGAGATAGGACCTTCTTCAAACCTACCATATTTTCCCTTCCGTTGTACATTAAAGTGCACGAACAATATTTAAGTCTTTTTAATCGACATTTTCATAGAAAGATGAGTGACTTGAGTTCGATACAAACGATCCTACCGTCAGTCTTCCTCCTCTGGATCATCAACAGTCTTCTCGTCACTCTGTACTATTCAGACTAATACGGGCAGAGTGAAATCTTCCGCTTTTGTGTGGTACTCCTCGTCCTCTTCGATAAAATTTTATAGTAAGAGAGATATACCAACTCGCTTAAGAAGAGGTGGATGATCGTGAAAAAGAAAGTATTTGTGGTCGCTCTCGCTTTCTCACTACTGCTGAGCGCACCGTTAGCCCTAGGGGGCGAAGCGAACGAAGGAGACGTTAAAACAGTGATAGAATGGGATGGGAACACACAACTGAGCGAGTGGTCCTACGAGGAACTAGGAAGACTGGAATTTAGTCATGACGTGTCTTTTGATTCGTTGGGTTCGAACACCATAGAAGTCAGGTACGGTGATGATGTGCTGACATCTCGTGAAGTCATTGTCAGCAGTCCTTCGGGGAGATATGATCTTATCCTCGAGCCTGACTCCGTAAGAACCGAAGAGGAAAAACCACACGATGCAAAACCGGAGCTGCAGCAGCGAGTGGAAGGTTTGTTCGCCGAGATTCAAGTCCATGAAGACGATGTTTACTTAGGAGATATGATAACCGTGGACGTCACGGTAATGAATGAATTACAGGAAGAACGTACTATATTTTTGTATTTGGTCCATGAAAACGATACAGAGTTGTTATATGAGGACGTGGTCTCACCAGCGGGAGATATAAGAGGTCATGAGATCTCTTTTGTTTACGATCTAGAGGATGCCCATATACCTTCAGAACTCTTCGTGGAATGCACCGGTCATGCCGCCAGATATCGACACAGGCGTATCGAGGTTCAAAGGCCTACCGAGCCGTTCGAGTTGGTCAGGTGGACCGGTGACTATCGAGGGGATCCGAAAGCGGACGAAATAGTCGTGACCATGGACCAAGACAGAGAGATCAGAGCCCACTTCGGGGAGGAAAGGTATGATCTCAACGTGGATACTCTAGGAGAAGGGGAGGTGAATTTAGAACCCTCTAAAACATCATATGAACGAAACGAGAAAGTTCATCTTGAAGCCACCGCCGAAAAGGGAGGATGGCAATTCAGCCACTGGATAGGTGATCATCCAGAAGGAGAACAGTTCCATGATGAGATAACGGTGACCATGGATAGAGTGAGGAGATTGAAGGCCGTATTTGAGAACGTCGATACCTCGGTGGAGCACGAACTCAACGTGAACGTTGAAGGTGAAGGCGTTGTAGAGTTAGAACCGGAGAAAGAGACTTATCACCAAGGCGAAGCGGTGAGACTTCAGGCCATCCCTGCAGGAGGTTGGCAGTTCGATAGATGGGTCGGAGATATTCTAGGAACAGATGAAGAGATCACCATCGTGATGGATAACCATAAAGATGTGACAGCCACATTTGACGACGATATCACCTACTCTCTTGATGTGAGCATCCACGGTGAAGGTAGAGTCGACAGAAACCCGTTCCGACTAGAATACAGTGAAGGAACCGCGGTGACGCTCACGGCCACACCAGAAGATACTCTCATACTAGAAGATATAGATAGAGGCGACATGGTAGGAGATTTCCACGATGATATGACCGTTGCCGAAGGGAATATCAGGGAAAATCTCTACGAGCAAGCGAGTACATGGTTGAGCGGGAACACAGATGTGACTGATATCCCTGAGTTGGAGGAAACAGATCCCTTGGATATCATGTTCGGTAAGAGAAACCAGGATTGGTTGGAAGATCCAGAGCCTCTAGAAGGGCAGTATGAGATAAGTATCAGGATGGATGGGATCGATATAGATGTACAAGATGCACAGCTCGTAGTCTATGAAAGGGCGAACGACACAGAAGAAAGTTTCCTCTCTCGATATGGGATGTTTTTGATACCTATCATCGCACTGATACTCGTGGCAATATTTGTCGGATGGAAAAAGAAAAAAGAACCCGAAAAAGATACTATACCACAACAACCACCGGGAAGCGATGACGAAGAACAAGCGAGCAAAGATGAAATACCCGAATGTCCTAGGTGTGGAGACGATCTAAGATATATTAAGGAATACGAACGTTGGTACTGCGACAAGTGCCGCGGATACAAGTGAAAGATATCTCTCCAGATACGCTCTAACGTCAAAAAAAGAAAAAAGGGTTTTTTTACTGTTGGACCTTGTTTTTTAGTTCTTCAACGATCTCAGGGTTACGCAGCGTCGAAGTATCTCCTGCGGATTCGCCCTTTTCCAGTTTCTTCAGTATCCTTCTCATGATCTTACCGGATCGCGTTTTTGGTAGGTCGTCGGTGAATCTAACAGCTGCCGGTTTCCCTATAGGTCCGATTATCTTACCCACGTGGTTCCTGAGTTCTTGTGCAAGTTCATCGGAAGGTTCGTTTCCGGACTCGAGTATCACGTACGCCATGGGTACTTGGCCTTTGAGGTCGTCGGGAGCTCCGACAACGGCGGCTTCCGCCACTGCCTTATGGTCTACCAATGCGCTCTCCATCTCCATGGTGCTCAGCCTGTGTCCCGCAACGTTCAACACATCGTCCAATCTACCGACTACCCATGAATAGCCGTCTTCGTCTATCCTGGCACCGTCACCGGCGAAGTAAGTTTTTTCGTCGTACTCCGACCAGTAGGTTTCAACGTACCTTTCGGGTTCTCCGTATAGGGTCCTAAACATGGCCGGCCAAGGTCTTTTGACCACTAGATAACCACCTTCGTTGGCTCCTACGCTTTCTCCCGCACTGTCCAACACATCGACTTTCAAACCGGGGAACGGCTTCGTCGCACTGCCTGGTTTCAGGTCAGTCAATCCCGGCAGAGGTGTGATCAGTATCATACCCGTTTCGGTCTGCCACCACGTATCCATCACAGGGCATCTTCCTCCACCTATAACGTTGTAGTACCATTTCCATGCCTTTGGATTGATGGGTTCTCCTACGCTGCCCAAGAGTTTGAGACTGGACAGGTCGTGTTTCTTTGGATACTCTTCGCCCCACTTCATGAACAGCCTGACCGCGGTGGGAGCCGTGTAGAACTTCGTCACCTTGTAATCTTCGACTATCTGCCAAAAGCGGTCTTTGTCCGGATAATCCGGCGATCCTTCGTACATCAAGGTGGTGCAGCCGTTGGATAAAGGTCCGTAAACTATGTAGCTGTGCCCGGTGATCCAGCCTATGTCCGCCGTACACCAGTAGATATCGTCATCTTTTATGTCGAACACCCATTTATGCGTTGTAGTTACCCCTGTAAGGTAACCTCCCGTGGTGTGAACTACTCCTTTTGGTTTACCGGTGGTACCGCTGGTGTACATCAAGAACAGCATGTCCTCGGCATCCATCTTTTCAGGTTCGCACTCCGTGGGCTGATCTTCCACCAATTCGTGATAATAAGAGTCTCTATCTTCGTCTATCTCTATATCTCGTCCCAATCTATCCACAAGAACGACGTTTTCGACCGTAGGAGTATTCTCTAAGGATTCCAGTGCGTTCTCCCACATCTTGATGGTACCGCCTCTTCTGTAGTAACCGTCGGCGGTCACCAGAACTTTGCTTTCCGCATCGTTGACCCTCTCTTTGAGCGCCTCTGGAGAGAAACCTCCGAAAACCACGCTGTGAGGTGCACCTATCCTCGCGCACGCCAATAAGCCTATGGCCAACTCGGGCACCATGGGCAAATAAAAAGTGACGATGTCTCCTTTCTCAACGCCCATTTCCTTCAACGCGTTGGCGAACTTACATACTTCGTCCTTCAACTCTGAGAAAGTGTAATCCTTTTTTTCGTCAACGGGCTCGCCTATCCAACTGATGGCCACCTTGTCGCCTTCGCCGTTCTCCACGTGTCGGTCCACGCAGTTGTAGCTCGCGTTCAATTTACCGTTAACGAACCATTCTGCGTTTGGAGGGTCCCATTTGAGTACCTCGTCCCATCTTTCATACCAGTCGATACGTTCAGCCTGTTCGGCCCAAAATTCTTCGTAATTCTCTTCAGCATACTTGTATATCTCTGGATCCTTCACGTTCGCCTGCTCTTTGAACTCTTCCGGAGGCTCGTATAAGTCTTTGTCCTCCAATCGAGATTCTATCTTAGCTTCTTCATCTGCCATATTTAACACCTTTTTGATCTCTAAATTAATGGAACAAATGGTGCCCGACTATATAGGTATTTTTGTTACCGTCAGGCAGATGAACTTTAAAGAAGAGGTTTCAGGGCTGCCATAGGGGTTCACCCATGGGCAGCACCGTCTTTTGAGACATGGTGTTCAACAGGACCGCCGCGGCGCCGTAAAATGAAAAGAGGGCCACCGCTAAGAGTGAGATGCCCACGGGTATCGCCGAGGTATCCATCATTATATGCATCACCAGGGTTATTATGGCCACATCTATGCCCACCAATATGATGAACAAGACTTTATTCGTCATCAAGGTCGCAACTGTAAGTATGATGCTGAAAAACAAGAAACCTATCAGACCGTGTGCATAGTGGGTCATATCGACTTCCACCCATCCAAAGGTGTTGAACAGAATGGTGAGAGAAACGGAGTACCAAAGCATGGCGTACGTGGTGAACGCGGTCGCTCCGAATATGTTATCCCTTTTGAAGTCCATTATCCCCGCTATCAGCTGGGCGGTGGCTCCTAAAAATAAAGTCCACGGTATCATGAGAGATTGATCACTGGCGGATGCCCATCCCATGTCGGTAAATCCTAAAACCAGCGCCGCAATGGCCAAACCGATGAGACCTAAACTGGCGGGTTCGGCTACAGGTTGAGGAAGTTCTTCAACAGATATCTTTGAAGGTTTATCGCTTTCCATGAAGCTGGTGTATGTGCTTGTGGTATTTATTATTTATTTTCACATCTATGACCCGTTAAAACATCTCATTGAAAGGTAAAACATTTAACTGTCCTTTACATTCCTTCTTTTTATAGAACCTTCTTAAGGATAGGAGTTGTGTCCATGAGCGAAGAAAAGATGAGATTTGCATTTTATTGGGCGGCGAGCTGCGGCGGATGCGAGATAGCGGTATTGGATATAGACGAGAAGATATTGGATGTGGTGGAACACGCCGATATACTCTTCTGGCCCGTGGCTTTAGATACGAAGTATAAAGACGTGGAGGAGATGGAGGATAACTACATCGACGTCTGCTTCTTCAACGGAGCCATAAGGACCTCAGAGCAGGAAGAGATCGCTGAACTGTTGAGAGAAAGATCAAAATTTTTGATCGCATTTGGAGCTTGTTCCTGCCACGGTGGGATCCCTGGTCTAGCGAACATGGCCGACAAAGAAGAGATATTCGATGCAGCCTATAAAAACAATCCCTCCGTGGACAACCAAGAGGGAAAAGTACCTAAAACCGAAGTTCAAGTTGAAGAAGGTAAATTGACCCTTCCCGAATTTTACGATACCGTGCAAAGCTTAGATCAAGTCGTCGATGTAGATTACTACATGCCAGGGTGCCCTCCTCCAACTGAGGTTATATTGAACGGAGTCACGGCGATATTTGAAGGAAAAATACCTGAAAAAGGCGCCGTATTAGCACCGGAAAAAACGGTCTGCGACGAGTGTGAATACGAGAAGAGCGAGAAAAAGATAAAAGAGGTGAAACGGATCTTAGATGTGAAAGAAGTCGAAGACAAGTGTCTCCTCGAACAGGGGCTCATATGCATGGGACCCGCTACCCGTGGAGGATGCGAGGCGAGATGCTTGGACGCAAACATGGCTTGTACCGGTTGTGGAGGAGAACCTCCCAATTCCATGGACCAGGGCGCAAAGATGATATCCGCACTGGCATCCATACTGGGTATAGAAGGAGAAGAAGATATGACGGAGGAAGAAGTGGACGAACTCATAGATCAGGTCGTGGATATAACAGGGACCTTTTATAAGTACAGCTTACCGGTTTCTCTGCTGAAAAGAAAGGTGATGGAAAGATGAAGAAGATAGAGATAGATCCCGTAACACGTTTAGAAGGGCACGGAAAGATCGATATTTTTTTGAACGACGAAGGTGAAGTAGAAAACGCTTATCTCCAGATACCTGAATTGAGGGGTTTCGAGCGTTTCTGCGAAGGAAGAAGAGCGGAGGACATGCCCCAGATAACTTCGCGTATATGCGGAGTCTGTCCCGTTTCACATCACTTCGCATCCACGAAGGCCCTTGACGACGCTTTCGACGTGGAGCCCACTCCCGTTGCGAAGAAGTTGAGAGAACTGATGTACTGCGGCTACATATTATACGATCATACGCTTCACTTTTATTACCTGGGAGGACCGGATTTCGTTGTGGGTCCGGACGCACCCAGGGAAAAGAGAAACATCTTGGGTGTCATAGAAGAAGTGGGCGAGGATATAAGCAAAGAGGTCATAAAACATCGTGCCTACGGGCAGAAGATCACCTCCATCTTGGGAGGTAAGGCGACACATCCCGTCTGTGGAGTGCCCGGCGGCGTGTCCAAGTCCTTATCCGAAGACGAAGTACAAGAGATAGAAGAGATGATAGACTCGTGTATAGGATTTGCTGAATTCAGCCTGGACCTCTTCAACGACGTGGTTTTAGAAAATGAAGATTACGTGGAGATGATCAAGAGCGACCCCTATTCTCTGAACACTTACAACATGGGACTCGTGGACGAGAAAAACCGGTTGAACTTCTATGATGGAAAGATAAGAGTGACGGACCAAGATGCGGAGGAAGTCATGAAGTTCCATGTGAGCGACTACGCTGAAAGGATAAAAGAGCATGTTGAAGAATGGACGTATATGATGTACCCTTACCTGAAAAAGATCGGTTGGAACGGCATAACGGATGGAAAAGAGAGCGGCATCTACAGGGTGGGTCCTCTGGGCAGGATGAACGTATCCCAAGGCATGGCGACCCCCAAGGCCAACGAAGAACAAGAGAGGATGTTTGAAACGTTGGGCAGACCTGTGAATTCCACTCTAGCTTACCATTGGGCGAGGCTCATCGAACTTCTTTATGCGGGGGAAAGAGCTAAAGAATTGATACAGGAACCGGATATAACCTCGAAGGAGGTAAGAAACGAACCCGGAGAACCCGGAGAGGGGATCGGCGTAGTAGAAGCCGCCAGGGGAACGTTGATACACCATTATGATCTAAACGAAAAGGGGCTTGTAGATAAAGCCAATCTCATAGTGGCTACGACCAACAATGCCGGTGCCATAACCATGTCCGTAAAAAAAGCGGCGGAAGGTGTGATCAAAGATGGTAAAGTAGACGAAGGGATATTGAACAAAGTGGAGATGGCTTTTAGAGCCTACGACCCGTGCTTCGCCTGCGCCACTCATACCGCACCCGGAAACATGCCCCTAAAAGTGGATCTATTCGATGCGGAGGAAAGACTGATAGATTCCTTTGAAAGAGAGTGAAAAATACTTCACTCTTACTTTTTCATCCCATCTACCACTTTTTCTATCTCGTCTAGGACTTCTTTATCTGCGATGGTGGACGGTACACTGTATTCAACGTCGTTGGCTATCTCGCTCATGGTACCCCTTAAGATCTTTCCGGACCTTGTTTTCGGTAGTCTGTCCACTATCATGGCCTTTTTGAAAGAAGCTATGGGACCCACTTCGCTTCTCACCAGCTGGATCACCTCGGATACGATCTCGTCTTCGGTCTGATCGACACCTGATTTTAAGACCAAAAATCCTATGGGGACTTCTCCTTTAAGATCGTCGTTCATGCCGATCACGGCACACTCCGCCACGGCATCGTGGTTCAAAACCGCCTCTTCCATACTTCCGGTGGAAAGTCGGTGACCCGCGACGTTGATTATGTCGTCTACACGTCCCATTATGAACACGTAGCCATCTTCGTCCACGTAACCTGCGTCCCCTGTAAAATAGTATCCGGGGTAGAGCTCCATGTACGATTCCTCGAACCTTTTATCGTTATTCCAGAGTGTTATAAAAGTCCCGGGCGGAAGTGGGATCTTTATCGCTATGACCCCGTTCTCTCCAGGAGGCATCTCTTCCCCCGTACCGGGGTCCAATATCCTCAAGTCGTGCCCCGGCATGGGTTTGGTAGCCGATCCGGGTTTTATGGGAAACTGTTCCAACCCTCTGAAGTTGCCAACGATGGACCAACCGGTTTCGGTCTGCCACCAATGATCGATAACAGGAACTCCCAAGAGGTCCTTTGACCATTCATACGTATCGGGGTCGGTCCTTTCGCCTGCAAGGAATAAACTGTCTAAACAGGAAACGTCGTATCCTTCGAAGTACTCTCCATCGGGGTCCTCCCTTTTTATCGCTCTTATGGCCGTGGGCGCGGTGAAGAGCACCTTCACGTTGTGCTCTGAGATCACTCTCCAAAAAGCCCCTGGATCGGGTGTGCGCACCGGTTTGCCTTCGTACATTATGGTGGTCGCACCTGCCAGTAAAGGGGCGTAAACTATGTAGGAATGTCCAACTACCCAGCCAACGTCGGAAGCGGCCCAATACACGTCTCCGGCTTCTATCCCGTAGATATATTTCATGCTCCATTTTAGAGCCACCGCGTGGCCGCCGTTGTCTCTGACCACTCCTTTGGGTGTTCCGGTCGTACCTGAAGTATATAATATGTACAAGGGATCTGTGGCGTTCACTGGAACGCAGGGAGCGGGTTCAGCCTTTTTTTCCATCTCCTCCCAATCGTGATCTCTACCTTCTTTCAGTTCGGCCTCGCACTGTTCACGCTGGTAGACCACACAACTTTCCGGTTTATTATCTGAAAGTTCGATGGCCTTATCCAAGAGAGGTTTGTACTCGATTATCTTTTTACCTTCTATACCACAAGATGCTGAAAGTATCACCTTGGGCTCGGCGTCTTCTATCCTGATGGCTAGTTCTTTGGCGGCAAAACCTCCGAACACGACGGAGTGTATCGCTCCGATCCTTGCGCAGGCGAGCATGCTCATCAGAGCCTCCGGTATCATGGGCATGTATATGACCACGGTATCTCCCTTCTGGACCCCCAGTTCTTTTAGAACACCGGCTATCTTCGATACCCTCTCTTTCAACTCGTTGAAAGTATATTTCTCTATTGTGTCGGTGACCGGGCTGTCGTAGATAACAGCGTTCTGATCTCCTCTACCCTTCTCGATATGGGCATCGACTGCGTTGTAACACGTGTTCAAGCTGCCTCCTTCGAACCATCTGTAGAAAGGCATATTCGACGTATCTAATACCTTATCCCATCTTTCGTACCACTCTATATCTTTCGCAGCTCTGCTCCAGAAACTCTCTGGGTCCTCTAGTGATTTTTCATACATCTTTTTGTATTCTTCCATAGATAATGCACCTCTTGATCTCGATCTTTTTGAGTCACAATCGTTTCATAAAATAAACACTTTACGCAAACCATCTTACTTCAACGGGCTGGGACCGAGTTCCTTTAAGGTCCCTACGAAGTCGGTGACCACGTCCGCGAACTTCTGACCTTCGGAGGCCGATATGTATTCGAATCTCACTCTGTCGGAGTCGACGTTAAAGTCCGTTAGAAGCTTTTTGAGCAGTATCATCTTCCTGTTGGTCTTGTAGTTACCGGACTGGTAGTGGCAATCTCCTGGATGACATCCCGCCACCAGCACGCCGTCTATACCCTCGTTCAAAGCCTCGAGTATAAAGACAGGGTCCACTCTTCCGGAACACATGACCCTTATGGATCTAACATTTTCAGGATATTTTAACCGTGACGTTCCAGCCAGGTCGGCGCCCGCATAAGAGCACCAGTTGCATAGAAAAGCCACAACGGTGGGCTCGAAATCGTCCTTCATCTGCTCGCCTCCTTTGCACAGGCACCTAAAGCTTCGATCATGGCGAGTATCTGTCCGTCTTTGAAACCTTTTTGTTCTATGGCTCCCGAAGGGCAGGCGGCTACGCAAGTTCCGCAGCCCTGGCAGAGTCCTTCGCTTATCTCCGCGTGTTTTTCTTCGAAGTCGTCGATCATCTCCTCTACGGACTCTATAGCGTTGTAGGGGCACACGGATATACATGTTTTACAATCGGAACACAGTCCTTCATCCACCACGGCTATGTTAGCTTCCGCCTCCAGCTCCGGCTCGGACAGTATCGTGGCTGCACGGGCTGCAGCCGCTTGGGCCTGGTATATACTTTCAGAGATGAACTTGGGTGAATGACAGCTCCCGGCTAAGAACACTCCCTTGGTAGAAAAATCCACCGGCCGGAGTTTGACGTGCGCCTCAAGGAAAAATCCGTCCTGATTCACAGGAACTTTCAACTGCTTCGTTATCTCTCGAGTCCCTTCCTGAGGGTCCATACCGCTGGATAGTATAAGTCTGTCGGCATCTATCTCTATGTCTTCCTGGATCATGGGTTCGTGCAGCTTTACGGTCATCTTTTCACCGAGCTCTATCTCCGGTTTTTCGTCCACTTCGTATTGGATGAACAACACTCCCTTCTCTCTGGCCTCCTTGTAATATTTTTCGAAAAAACCATAGGTCATCATGTCTCTATACAGTATATAAACTTCGGACCTGGGATTCAATTCCTTTATCTTCAAAGCGTTCTTCAGAGCGTTCATGCAGCAGACGCGAGAGCAGTAATCTCTATCGTCTTCCCTTGACTCGACGCACTGGATCATCACGAAAGTCTCTCCTTCGGCGATGTCCTCTTCACTCAGTGTAGAAAGTTCTTCTTCCAATTCCAGTTGAGTCATGACCCGCTGGTCTTCATGGTAGTGGTAAGAAGAAGGAACGTGCTCACGACTCCCGGTAGCGACTATGACGGCGCCCACCACGTGTTCTTCGTCGTTGGAAAGCGTGACTTCGTAGTTGCCCACGTGACCCGATATGTCATCGATAAAGGTCCCCGACCTAACTTCTATGTTTTCATGTTCCATCACACGTGAGCCGAGATCGGATACGAACTCTTCGGCGTTCATGTCGTCAAAGGTGTACCGTATCTCATTGAGTTTTCCTCCCAGTTCGTCCTCCTTTTCCACTAGAAGCGTTTCGTAACCCTGCTCGGCGAGAGAAAGCGCAGATGTCATCCCCGCTACTCCTCCGCCTATCACCATGGCTGACTGATCGATATCTATCTTGGTCTTCGTTATCTGCTCCAAGAGTCTAGATTTTGCCACTGACATAGATATAAGTTCCTCGGCCTTCTCCGTTGCCTTTTCATCGTCGAGATGGACCCATGAACAGTGCTCTCTTATGTTGGTCATCTCTAAAAGGTGAGGGTTCAATCCCGCTTCCTCGAGACAGCTTCTGAAAAGTGGTTCGTGAGTCCTGGGAGTACATGCGGCGACCACCACCCTGTTCAGCCCTTCTTTCTTGATTATATCTACTATCCTTTCCTGTGCGTCCTCTGAGCAGGTGTAAAGATTTTGTTCCGCATACTCCACATCATCAAGACCTTCGGCAAACTCAACGACACTGGGAACCTTGACGTAGTTCGCGATGTTTATACCGCAGTTACAAACGAAAACTCCTATCCTCGGCTCTTCGCTGGATACGTCTTTCTGCGGATGTTCGGGCAAAGGCTCTACCAACGTTCCTTTGGAATCTTTCAAGAGCGCCGCGGCCTGCCCTGCCGCTGCGGAAGCCTGCATGACCGATTCAGGGATCGCCTGCGGCTCTACCACGCTTCCCGCCATGAACATACCCGGCTTGACCAGTTTCACAGGCTCTCTAGGATCTGAAAGGGGGAAGCCGAATTCGCTGACCTCTACTCCCATATCTTTCAGTACCTTGGACCTGTCGCTCTTCATGCAGAGACCTATGGAAAGAACCACCATGTCGAAGGTTTCTTCGTGGTAGTCCCCTCCTATATCCTCATAATTTATGGTGAGATCACCCGATCTCTTCTCGAATATCTCAGATATCCTGGACCTGACATACCGGATATCGTGTTCTTCTTTCGCTCTTTCGATGTATCTGTCGAAGTCCTTACCGAAGGACCTCACGTCGATGTAAAATATAGTAGCATCTATATCCGATTCGTGCTCCTTGGCTATGATCGCTTCTTTGGTGGTGTACATACAACACATGGAAGAGCAGAACTCCTGGTCTATGTTGCGATCTCTGGACCCGACGCACTGGATCCAGGCGATCTTTTTAGCGTGCTCTTTGTCTCCAGGCCTGAGTATCTCACCTTCGTAGGGCCCGGAAGCCGAAAGTATCCTCTCGAATTCAAGAGATGTGATAACGTTCGGGAATCTATCATATCCTAATTCTTTCTTTATCTTCGGATCGAAGGGAGCCGAACCGAAGGCGAATATGACGGCTCCTACATCCAGCGTGACTTCTTTTTCCTCTTGTTCGTGGCTTATCGCTTCGGTTTTGCACACTTCCGTACATTTTCCACAGTCCACGCAGCCGTTGTACCCTGGTGCACCTTTTTTATCTACAACGTATGCGTTGGGGATGGCCTGGGGATAGGGTTTGTATGCGGCCTTTCTCATCACCAATCCCTGCTCGAACTCCGACGGTATCTCTATGGGGCAGATCTCCTCACAGTTTCCACACGAGGTACATCTCTCGATATCGACGTACCTTGGTTCCTGAAGTACCTTGACTTTAAAATCCCCAGCTTTTCCTTCTATGTCCTTCACCTGGGACTGGGCCATTATCTCTATATTCGGATGCCTGGAGCAGTCCACCAATTTCGGCGATAATATACACATGGAACAGTCATTGGTGGGAAAAGTTTTGTCCAGCATGGCCATGACACCGCCTATGGTGGGCGACTTCTCCACCAGGTACACTTTGAATCCTATATCCGCCAAGTCCAAAGCGGACTGTACACCGGCTATGCCGGCACCTACCACCGCTACGGCACCAGTTGTTTTTTCATCGGACATCTTCGTGATCCTCCTTTGAATATCCTTCATCAACAGCTATCTCTCTTATCGCGTACATGAGCTTCGGTATCTCCACCCCTTGCGGGCACTGTTCGAAACATCGATTATGGGTCGAACAGATCTCCACGAACTTGTTAGAATATACTTTATCTTTCATACCCAGCAGTGTAGTTTTGATCACCTTTCTGGGCGAATAAAGAGGATCCAACTCCCTTTCCGGACACCCGGCGGTACATGTTCCGCACGAGAAACAGCTGTAGATACCCTCTCCCTGTTCCGTCTCGGCAAGCTCGTACTTGAACGATGGATCCATACTTTTCTTTAACTTTTTACCGGTTTTATCTTCTATCATCTCGTCCTTCAAACGCTCATCCCTTATCTGATTCATGAGTCCCTTGACGTCAACTTCCTGGGGGCACTTTTCGAGACAGCGATGATGTGACGAACATATCCATATGAACTCCGACGAAAGAACCTCTTCTCTAAGACCCAGCAGTGCCTTTCTTATCACGTTTCTCGCATTCCATGCCTCATCCACGTCCATCTCAGGGCACCTGGCGGTACAACTTCCACAGGCGAAGCACTTCAGTATGCCTTCTCCTCCTTCCTGCTCCGCTATCTCGAACTTGAAATTCGAATCGAGTTCTTTCGTGTCTATGGCTTCCATCTATCTTTCCTCCACATCTTCGAATTCTTCCTCACGATACACCACGAGAGGCAGTTCTTCTTCTGGATCATCACCGGGTTCGTATTCGAACAACTCCTGTGCATTATCGGCTAAGCCGGTGATCACATCCATGAGAGGTATGTCGGATGGACAGGCCTGCTCGCAGAGTCCACATCCCACACATGAGAGCATCATGTGATTGAACCTCGTCAGTTGAAACAATAATGAGTCAGTCGGTGTTTTGTACGCTCCTTTACCCTCTACTTTTTTCATGTACTTATCGCCTTCTAGATCGAATATCGAACTCTCGAATATACACTCGTTACAGTAGCAGACCGGACAGACCTTCATGCAGTTGTGGCAATTCACACAGGTATCGAAGAATTCCAGTAACTTATCGGGCCCTTCTATTTCCGATCTCTCTTGTATGAAGGCTTTCCTGTTCTCCTCTTTTTCATCCCTAATATCTTGAACCGCTTTCTCTCTTACTTCCTCTCCTTCGCTTTCGTCCATCCCAAGAGCGGAAACTATCTCGGCTCCTTTCTCCGTCTTCGCATCCAAAAATAAATTTTTGTCCGTATCGGCTCCAAAGGTACCGATGACCAGGTCGGCATTTTTCGGTACCGGGTCTTTGCAGTTAAGGCAAGCCGTCCTTAGATCGTCTTCACTTTCGTTCTTCAGAACGGCCTCCGTTATATCTTGGTCCTGGCCCTGATAGGTATCCATGGAAAGGGTCCCGGAACAGTCCACTCCTATAAGTATGATATTTTCAAGGTCGGCTTGATTCAGTTTGACCAACTCCGTCAAAGCCCTGAGTTCGCAGGAGCGAAGAACCACGGCAAGGGTCTTTTTTGGAGGTTTTACCTTGGTCACTTTTGAGACCACCGTCCCCGTCGATACGGGAAGTAGGGGAGCGAAAACATTGGTTGAGAGTTTTTCAGGATGGGATATCATGGTGGGAAAAGCGGACTTGCCCGAAGGCGTCTCCGTCATGGCTATGACCGCATCCACTTCACCTTCGGTCAGGAGTTCTTTCAAAAAGTTGTTAACCGTCATCGGGGCATCTTCCTCTACTTTTAGTTCATATATCATCTTAACACCTCTTAAAGATTCCATCTCTCCTTCATGGGGTTGGGCCCCATCTTTTTCGTTTCTTCCACTATCTCCTGGACCGTATCGGCGAACTCCTGGCCTTCCGAAGCGGAGATCCACTTCAACCATATCCTATCCGGTTCCATCCCAAGGGTCGTAAGTATGTTCTTGAGTAAAGCCATCTTACGCCTAGCCTTGTAATTACCGTCAATGTAGTGACAGTCTCCGGGGTGGCATCCTCCTATAAGGATTGCGTCGGCACCATCCAAGAGTGCCCTGTTGATATATACCGGATCCACGGAACCAGAGCACATCACTCGGATAACCCTTATGTTAGGAGGGTACTGTATACGACTGGTACCCGCTAGATCGGCCCCCGCATAGGAGCACCAATTACATAAGAGTCCGACTATCTTGGGTTCGAATTCTTCGTCCGCATTCTCAACTTCTTCGCTCATATTTTCACTCCTTATCTAATACATTCATCTATCATAGACATGATCTGTTTTTTAGTGAACGACTTCTGCTCGGCGGTACCGCTGGGACAGACGGCAGAACATGCCCCGCATCCCTGGCACAGTATCTCGTTCACCACGACTATCCTTTCATCTTCCTGGAATTCTATGGCCTCGTATGGGCATACGCCTACGCACAACTGACAGCCGGCACACTTTCTTTTGGAAACCTCCGCGATGTTTCCCGAGGTCTCCAGATGATCTCTGGAAAGTATGGTGGCCGCCTTCGCCGCGGCGCCTTGAGCCTGGGCTATGGATTCATCCATGAACCTGGGACTGTGGGCTAAACCGCACAAGTATATGCCGTCGGCGGAGAATTCAACCGGCCGAAGTTTCATGTGCGCTTCAGAATAGAAACCATCTGCGTTAAGAGGCACTTTGAGCTGCTGGGCCAGTTCGTTATTATCTTTGGGGACTATACCCGTACTCAAAAACAACTTATCGGGATGGAGTACCACCTCTCTCTGCAATATCAGGTCTTTAGTGGTCACGGTTATCTCTCCATCCTTCACACTCACCTCCGGCTCCTGGTCTTCCTGGAACCTTATGAAGAACACTCCCAAATCCCTGGCTTTTTTATAAAGAAGATCTTCCTTGAAACCGTACGTCCTTATATCCCTATACAGCACGTAAACGGCGGCATCTTCGTTCATCTCCTTGATCTTGATGGCATTCTTCAAAGCGTTAGAACAGCATACCCTGGAACAATAAGGATTTTCATCATTCCTGGAACCCACACACTGTATCATCACCGCTTCGTCTATATCCTTGATGTGATGGGCTCCGGATGCGATATCTTTTTCCAGGTCCTTTTGGCTCATTATGTTGTCGCTCTCGTCGTAACGGTATTCAGTGGTGGGTTCATATTCTTCTGCACCTGTGGCGACCACAACGACTCCGTGCTCGATGGTCTCTGAAGAATCACCGTTCCTTACGGTGGATGTGAAATTACCCACATACCCTTCGATCTCTTCTAACTCCGCATCCAGATAAAGCTCGATATTATGATTGTCCATGGTTTTAGAGATAGTATCTTGTAGTAATCTTTGAGGATCTTCGTCACGCAGACCTATATGAACGTCTTTGGAAAGGCCGCCGAGCTCCTCTTCTTTCTCCACCAGATGGACCTTGAAGTCCTGATCGGCAAGAGAAAGCGCGGACGACATGCCTGATAAACCTCCACCTATCACCAGGGCTTCCTTTATAACTGGGAATTTTTCATGCGGCACCGGTCTCATCTCGTTGACCCTAGATACTCCCATGGCCACGCATTCTTTCGCCTTTTCGGTGGCCCTCTCGGGATGTTCTCTGTGTACCCATGAGTTTTGATCCCTCATGTTTACAAGTTCGAACAGGTGTGGGTTGAGACCTGCTTCTTTTAGAGTGTCCTGAAATAGAGGCTCGTGGGTTCTAGGGGTGCACGAGGCGACTACTATCCTGTTGAGGCCGAGTTCCTCTATCTTTTCTTTGATACGCTCTAATGAGTCCTGAGAACAGGCGAACGTTTCATCATCCACATATGCCACATAAGGCAGCGTTCTAACGTGATCGGCAACTTCGGGTATATCGATGACACCGCCTATATTGATACCGCAGTGACACAGGAACACGCCGGTCCTTGGAAATTCGTTGCTGACGTCCCTCTCTCGTGGATATTCCTTTTCCACCACCTCGGTGCCCCTCGCCTCCCGGATATCACTTGCAGCCTTGGCTGCAGCCGCAGACGCTTCGATGACACTCTCAGGTATATCTTTAGGTTCGGTGATGGACCCAGAAACGTATACGCCTGGCTTGGAAGTTTCTACACCGTAGTATGGATCCACATCTACGAAACCGTATCCGTCTAGATTAACATCGACCGCAGACGCTAGATCCTTCATGGATTCACAGGGCTGGAGACCCACAGAAAGTACTATCATATCGTACGATTCCGAGGTCACGGTACCATCATCCTCTATATATCTGACTATCAGCTCGCCGCTATCTTTGTTACGCTCCACCCGTGGTACTCTAGACCTTCGGAAGACTACTCCATACTCGTCCTCCGCCCTCTCATAATACTTTTCAAAGTCCTTGCCGAAGGTCCTCATGTCCATGAAGTATATGTGAGTATCGAGTCCTGGAAGATGCTCTTTGGCTATGACGGCTTCCTTTATAGAATACATACAGCAGACTGACGAGCAATAAAGATGATCGCAACTTTCATCCCTGGATCCCACGCATTGAAGCCACGCTATCTTCTTGGGCTCTTCTCCGTCGGAGAGGCGCTTGATGTGTCCTTTGAAGGGGCCCGAAGCCGATAACATCCTTTCGAATTCGATACTGGTAAGAACATCGGGGTAGATCCCATAACCAAGGCTGTCTCCTCTTGGAGGTTCGTAGGTGTCCGAACCGGGAGAGAGTATGACTGAACCGACTTCGATGATCTCTTTTTCTTCTTCCATCTCGTGGTCTATGGCAGCTTTCTGGCAGTGTTCCACGCACTGGAAGCACTCGCAGCATCCACCACAGCTCATGCATCTTTCCGCTTCTTTCAACAACTGCTCCGATGAATAGGTGCTCTCCATCTCTTGGAAGCTTTTCATCCTTTTTTCTTCACTGATGATCTCCGGCTCCTCCCTATCTTCGGGTATCCTCAATACGTGATCCGGTATATCCGCTCCTTCTTCTTCCACGGGTTCTCTACCCTCTCTAAGGTCCTCGTTGTTGAGGTATCGGTCTATGGATTCCGCGGCCTGGTGACCGGCCCCTATGGCCTCCACGGCGGAAGCCGGTCCTGTCACCGCATCACCACCGGCAAAAACGTTCTCAGATGAAGTTTGATAAGTGATGGGATCAGCCTTTATTGTATCCCAATCCGATCCTATATCGGAACCGTCAAGGGAATCTTTGTCTACCTCCTGGCCTATGGCAAATATAACAAGGTCACACGGTATATCGGATACTTCGCCTTCCAAGGCCACGGGTCTTCTTCTTCCACTCTCGTCGAGCTCGCCGAGCTCCATCTTTTGGCATTTCAGACAGGGACTAGAAGACTCGTCTTCCACCATCTTCATGGGCGATGCCAATATCTCGAAGTCGACCCCCTCTTCTTTGGCCTGTTCTATCTCTTCCTCGTGGGCGGGCATCTGTTCCTGTGTCCTTCTATACACGACGGTAACGTCTCCTCCCAACCTCTCCGCGGTCCTCGCACAGTCCATGGCCACGTTCCCTCCACCTATCACAAGGACCTTTTTGTCCTCTATCTCTTCTTTGGATAAATCTTCCGAGTTGGCCCGGTACAAGAAATCTATACCTTGAACCACGCATTCTGGAGAACAACTTTCGAACTCTATCTCCTTCGATCTCCAGCAGCCTATGGCCAGATACACCGAAAGGAACCCTTGTTCTTCCAGATCTTCGACTGTGAAATCCTCTCCCAGCTTTTTACCGTATTCTATCTTTATGTTACCGTTCTCTATCAACTGCTCTATCTCCTTCACTAGATAATCGTTGGGAAGTCTATAAGATGGAACACCGTAGTAAAGCATACCTCCTGCATTTTCTTCAGCTTCGAAAACGGTGACGTCGTAACCCATCTCAGAAAGATCGTGTGCCGCGGTCAGACCCGAAGGACCCGCACCTACAACGGCCACCTTTCTTTGATTTCCCCTCTTCTCCGCTTCGCTCCAGTCTTCGATCTCGGCATAATTTTTCTCACGTTCCCTCAAAGCGGCCTCCACCTCTTCAGGATTTTCGTAGGCCCAGTCGGCGATGTACCTTCTGATCCTAGCAATGGAAACGGGTTCGTCTATATCCTTTCGGTTACACTCGTTCTCACAGGGGTGATAACACACTCGACCCATGGAACCGGGCAGTGGAACTTGTTCTTTTATGAGGTTATAGGCCTCGGCATATCTTTTCTGGGCGGCCAACGTTATGAAAGCCTGAGCGTTGAGCCCCGCGGGGCATTCGATCCTGCAGGGCGCCCTTTCTTCTTTTTTATCTATACTGAATATGTTGGGTACCGCCTGTGGAAAGGGCTGAAAGATCGCCTTTCTATCTCCGATACCTTCTTCGAAATCCGCAGGCATCTCCACCGGGCAGTATTCTATACAATCTCCACAGCCGTTGCATTCCTCCGGATCAACGAATCTGGGAGCTTTTTTCAATTCAACTTTAAAATTTCCAGGACCACCCTCTACCGATCTAACTTCCGCATTGGTTATTATATCGATATTACTGTGACGGCCAGTATTAACAAGCTTTGGGGCGAGGATACACATGGAACAGTCATTGGTGGGAAAAGTCTTGTCCAGCTGGGTCATCTTTCCACCTATTGACAATCCCTTATCCACCAGATAAACTTTAAAACCGGAATCGGCAAGATCGATGGATGATTGTATACCGGAGATACCTCCGCCTACCACCATCACCGAGCCTTTGACGTCGGTCTTTTCCACTTCTTTAGATGTAGTCGCCATATCAAGCCACCTCGTCTATCATCCTGATTATCTGTTTTTTTGTAAGGTTCTTGTGTATGCACGCGTTGGAAGGACATGCGGCTATACACGCTCCGCAGCCGGCACAGAGTATCTCGTCGACCTCCGCTATCCCCGTGACTTCGTTGAGCTCTCTAGCCGAATAAGGGCATACGTCTACGCACACACCACACCCGACACAAAGATCGGTATCGACCCAAGCGATCATGGGATCGTTCTCGAGTCGGCTCTTGTTGAGTATGCCCATGGCACGGGATGCAGCTCCGCTGGCCTGGGCTACCGTATCAGGTATATCCTTCGGGCCCTGACAGCACCCGGCGATGAAGACACCTGACTTCACGGTGTCCATGGGTTTCAACTTAGGATGTTCCTCCAGGAAGAATCCATCCGTCCCCTGAGAGATCCTCAGTTTACGGGCCAACTCTTCCGCCCCCTCGCTGGGGACCAGAGCCGGAACCAGGATTATCATATCTGATTCGATCTCGAGCAGTTTATCCGTCAACGTATCGAATATGTTGAACGAGAGCTTATGGTCCGGGTCGACTTTTATCTCCGAAGGTCTGCCCCTAAGTATAGTTATGTCCGTCCCTCTGATACGGCGGTAAAATTCTTCGTAACCCTTCCCGAAAGAACGTATATCTGTATAACACAGGTTGATATCCACCTCGTCGCCCATATGTTCTTTTATGAGATAAGCGTGTTTTAGCGCACCCATACACCCGATCCTACAGCAGTAAGTTTGTTTTTCCTCGTCCCTGGATCCCACGCATAGGATGAAACTTATACTCTCTATATCTTCTCCATCGGACAATTTGGTTATCTTACCCTCGGTAGGGCCGGAAGAATCGACTATCCTCTCGAATTCAAGATTGGTGATTATGTCTTCAGACCGCCCGTAACCGTACTCGTACAGTTCGTCCGGATCCAAAAGGTCATATCCCGTCGCTACGATGATGCTGCCTACGTTGATCTCGACTATCTCATCTTCCTGTTCGTGGTCGATGGCACCGATTTCACAAGCTTCTAAACAGGGAGGCTCCTCACCGCACTTACCGGTTTTCAAGTATATACAGCTTTCAGGATCTATGGTGTACTTCAGCGGTACCGCCTGTGGGAACGGCGTATAGATAGAACTCCTATCACCCAATTTCATGTCGAATCCATCCGGTACCTTATCTTTCATCCTGCAGGCTTCCGCACACAGGCCGCAGCCGGTACATTCGTTCCAATCCACGTAGGTCGATTTCTTTCTAACTTTGACCGTAAAATCCCCGACCGCGCCGTCCACCTCTTCTACTTCAGAGTAAGTGAGCAGTTCTATGTTCGGGTGACGGGCGACGTCCATCATCTTCGGGGTCAATATACATGAAGAACAGTCTAAGGTAGGGAAAGTCTTATCGAGTTGAGCCATCTTTCCTCCTATGCTGGGCTCCCTCTCCACCAGGTAAACCTTTTTACCCTGATCCGCTATATCTAACGCAGCTTGTATACCCGCTATACCTCCTCCTATCACGAGCGCTTCTTGAACCACGTCGATCTCGGACTGTTCCAATGATTCTAAAAACAAAGCCTTCTCTACAGCCACGTTCACCAGCTCTTGGGCCTTCTTCGTCGCCTTTTCTTCATCACCTTTATGCACCCAAGAACAGTGCTCCCTTATATTCGCCATCTCCAAACAGTAAGGATTCATCCCTTCATCGTCGATCACCGATCTAAAAGTCGGTTCGTGCATACGTGGTGAACAAGAGGCCACCACGACGCTGTCCAATCCGTGTTCTTTGATACAGTCTTTTATCAGTTTTCCCCCCGGGTCCGAACACATGTACTTGTAATCCTTCGCTACGACCACGCCGTCTAACCCCTGGGCGTAGGCGACGACTTCTTCGACATCCACCACATCCGCTATATTACTTCCACAGTGACAGACGAATACTCCTACTCTGTTCATTCTTCCACCTCTAAGTGTTCGATCTTATGGATAGGACTCAAGTTGAGTTCTATACCTAGGTCCGAAGGCGAGATCCCCATGGCGATCCCCAATAGTTGAGTGTAATACAGAACCGGCAGCTCTAAAGAGGCACCTACCGTGGCAGCCGCGTCTTCCTGTTTCGAGTCGAACATGCGTTGTCCCCAAGGGCACATGGTGGCCATACCATGAAATCCACGTTCCTGGACGGCCTCCAACTTTTGCCCCGTTTTCGTCAGGGCCGATTCGGGTTCGTTGACCATCACATGAGCACCGCAGCAGTCCAGTTTTTCTACGTAATCTTCCGAGTCCATACCTATGGCTCTGAGCAGCGACTCCATCTTCTGTGGATCTTCCGAGTCGTCCGGCCTTTCTAAACCGTTGGGTCGTATCAGATGACAGCCGTAGTGTGCTGCTATATTGGTCCCTTCCAATGGTTTTTCCACTTCTTCTTTTATCTTCTCCACACCTACAACGTCGTGGAGCAGGTCTAAAACATGATACAACTTCACGTTACCTTGGTATCTCATATCTTCATCCGCCAGGTGCGAGTTCACTTTTTCTCTCAACTCTTGGTTCTCATCCAGTACCGCCATGGTTCTTGTGAGTGCCTGATGGCAGTATGGGCACGGAGCGAGTATATCCAGGTCCTGTTTCTCCGCCAAAGCTAGGTTTCTAGCAGATAGGTACATGGTCAGAGACATGTTTATATTTCTGAGGGGAGCTCCACAACACGTGGGACCCTGGATGTCTTTTAACTCTACTCCCAACTTGGGAAAGACTTCTCTGATAGAGAGTTCGTAGGCATACTGTTCAGTAGGTATCAAACATCCTAAATATAATCCTAATTCCATGTGATCACCTCAACTTCTCCTGTGCCACTTTCATGAGCGTCTGCTGCAGTTTCGCCAACTCCTCCTGACTGGGCTTTGGGCACTCTGGCAGACCGGTATCCTCTCTGTTCACGCCCTCATTTTTGTGATCCCTTACCTCCTTGGGTTTCTGTATCATACCCGAGGATAGAACGGATTGAAGCATGTTCGAAATACCTGAATCTATCTGTTTTCCCGAGGATACGGATAGATTTTTCAGGGCGAACAAAACATCAACGGGCGCTAGGTCTTGTGGGCACCTTTCTTTACACTTCAAGCAAGTCAAGCATGTCCAGATGACGTCGGAGTCCTTCAATTCTTCTATGAATCCGGATTTAGCCAATGCCATCACTTTGCTGGGCTCTAGTTCCAAAAGGATAAAAGCTTCACAGCCGGAAGTACACTTTCCGCACTGATAACAAAAGCTCGGGACATCCTCTTTCAAACCGTTAAGAACCTCGTTTATATCTTCCTTCGCTTCTTCCTCTGGCTTAGCCATGGAAGTCAAGTCTGTTATGCTCATTTTCATCGACCTATCTACTTTTTAATAGAACTGTATAGGGTATCAAAAGAAAGGTAGGATGGACCCAACAGATCATTCGCCCTTGAAATCGGGCTTTCTTTTATCGAGGAACGCTTCCATTCCTTCCTTTTGGTCCCGGGTTGAGAACAAATCGGAGAATCCTTTTTTCTCCTTCTCAAGTCCTTCTAGCAGTGTAGTATCTCTGCCCTTATTGATAGCTTTTTTGGCGTTTTTCACTGCGAGAGGGCCTTTTTTGGTTATCTCTTCCGCCAATTCAACGGACCGGTCCATCACGTCTCCGTCCACAACTTCTTGAACCAGACCTATGTCTCCGGCGGTCTCAGCGTCGATGATCTTTCCAGTGTATATGAGTTCTTTGGCTTTTCCCGGCCCTATAGCTCTTGACAATCTTTGAGTGCCGCCAAAACCAGGGATAACCCCTAAGTTAACTTCGGGTTGACCGAATTTTGCATCGGTGGAAGCTATCCTGATGTCACATGCCAGGGCTACCTCCGTACCTCCGCCCAGAGCGAAGCCGTTTATCGCCGCTATCACCGGCGTTTGAAGATAGTCTATCATGTTCAATACTTCCTGCCCGAGTTCACAGTATCCTTCGGCTTCCTCTCTGTTCATGCCTTTCATCTCGTCTATATCCGCACCGGCGACGAAGGCTCGGCCCTTTCCCGTGATCACGACCGCTCTTAGATCCTCTTCATCTTCAAGCTCCGTGAGCGTTTTCTTTAACTCATTTAAAAGATCGGTGCACAGAACGTTCATGGGCGGGTTGTTAAGAGTGATCACAGCCAGGTCTTCTTTTTTTTCTAGATCGACCATATCCATGTTATCCACTCCTCATCAATAGTCGTAGAATCCCTTTCCGCTCTTCCTACCTAACTCTCCGGCTCTAACCTTCTTTTTTAGGAGGGGACACGGTCTATACTTCGAATCGTTGAACTCTTCGTAAAGCACTTCCATTATATGGAGAACGGTATCCAGACCGATCAAGTCGCCCAACTGCAGCGGACCCATGGGATGGTTCATACCCAGTTTCATCACTTTATCTATGTCTTCGGCCTCTGCTACGCCGTTCTGGAGGCAGTAGACGGCCTCGTTTATCATGGGGATCAAGACGCGGTTGGAAACAAAACCGGGTGAATCGTTGACTTCTACAGGTTTTTTCCCCAGGTCCTCCGCCAATGATATTATGGTATCCGTGGTTTCGTCCGATGTGGTCAAAGCACGTATGACTTCTACAAGCGCCATTATCGGAACGGGATTCATGAAGTGCATACCTATGAATTTTTCAGGTCTGTTCACTATGCCCGCCATCTTGGTTATCGGGATGGTGGACGTGTTTGAGGCTAGTATCGTATCGGGACCACACAGTTCGTCAAGCTCCTGGAACACCTGCTTCTTCACCTCGAATTCCTCCACAACCGCTTCTATGATCAGGTCGCAATCGCTCAGGTCCTCCATCTCTAAGGTGGTATCGATCCTTCCCAGTATCTCCTCTTTCTCTTCTTCCGAGATCCTGTCTTTTTCTACGCCTTTAGACAACGACCTCTCTATCCCCTTCATGCCGTTATCCAAAAATTCCTGCTCGATGTCTTTCATGATCACTCGATAGCCACTGGCGGCTGAAACCTGTGCTATGCCGTGACCCATCGTTCCTGCGCCGATTATTCCTATCTTTTCTATTTCCATCTTATCTATACCTCTCTACATTTACATCTCAACGATCATGGTGACCGCGTTTCCTCCGCCGAGGCAGGCTGTAGCTAGACCTCTGCCTCCTCCTCTCTGTTTCAACGCGTGGAGAAGAGTCGTCAGTATCCTCGTGCCGCTGCATCCTATGGGATGACCCAGCGAAACCGCTCCTCCATGCACATTGAATTTATCGTCGGGTATATCGAATTCCTTCTGTACGGCTGCGGAAGCGGATGCAAAAGCCTCGTTGTGCTCTACCAAGTCTAGATCGGAGATATGGAGATCGTTCCTTTCCAAGATCGCCTTCATACCCGGTATCGGGGCTTCCATGACATTCTCGGGTTTAACACCGGATGTGTGATAATCTACTATCTTTGCCATCTGCTCGATGCCCTTCTCTTCCGCCTTCTCTTTACTCATAACGACGGTGGCGGAGGCACCGGCAGATATCTGTGATGCGTTCCCCGCAGTCGTATATCCATCTTTCTGGAAGGCGGGTGGTAACCTGCTGAGCTTTTCCAGCGAAGAATCGGGTCTGATACCCTCGTCATGGTCGAAGATGATCGGATCTCCTCTTCTTTGAGGTACTTCTATAGGCACTATCTCATCATCGAATTTCCCCTTTTCAGCGGCCTCACTGGCCAGTTGATGACTCCTGAGCGCAAATTTATCTATCTCCTCTCTAGTAAGACCAGATCTCTCCGCTATCCTGTCACCGGTTATACCCATATGAAAATCGTTAAAGTGATCCCAAAGGCCGTCGTAGACCATGGCATCAACCAATTTTCCGTCGTTCATCCTGTAACCATATCTCGCCTTTCTCAGGATGTAGGGCGCTTTATCCATATTTTCCATACCTCCGGCCACGATGGTATCGTACTCGTTGGCTTTGATACTGTTGGCGGCGTTCATGACGGTCTTGAGACCGGAGCCGCAGACCTTGTTAACGGTGACCGCACCAACTTCTACCGGTAGGTCCGCTCCCAAAGCGGCCTGACGGGCTGGATTCTGCCCCATCCCCGCCGACAATACCAGTCCCATCTGTACTTCGTCTACATCTTTTTTTTCTATGCCCGCTCTACCAACGGCCTCGTCTATGGCGATGCTACCCAGCTCAGGGGCACGCATGTTCTTCAGAGTGCCTCCGAATCTACCTATGGCCGTTCTAACGGCGGAAACTATTATTGCTTCTTTCATATATATCCCTTCTATGATTTTAAATATCTCTTCAAGCGAGGATATACAACCTTATAAAAAAGGATTATGGTGGTGCCCCAGAAATTTATCTGGGCACCGAAACTCCAACGTCCTGCGACGACGAAGACATCCGTCCACTGGAGTTATGTCTTTTTCTCTTTCACTGCCTCGATCAATTTGGGTAGTACCTCGTAAAGATCTCCCACTATACCGTAGTCGGCGGATTCGAATATCAACGCATCCTCGTCCTTATTGATAGCTAAAATTATGTCTGAGTCTCTTATCCCTGCTATATGTTGTATCTGTCCTGATATACCCACGGCGATATACAATCTTGGCTTGACTTTGTGCCCCGATAAACCGATCCAGTGTTCTTCAGGGAGCCAGTTCAGGTCCGCGGATATAGGTCTAGAACATCCTACGGCGTTCCCTTCAAAATTGTTCGCCAGTTCTTGGGCTATCTCGATGTCTTCTTTATTGTCGAAACCTCTACCACAGGAAACGATGGTCTCCGCACTTTCCACGTCCACTCCTACGCTCTCCTTCTCTTTTATATCTACTATCTTCGAAGGATAGGGTGAAACCTCTATCTCTTTCTCTATGAGCTCGCCGGATCTCTCTTCGTCTTCAGGTAGAGGATCGAACAATTTAGGAGGGACCGTAACAACAGCCGGTTTCGAATCGAATCTCTCCACGGCCAAGGCCTTTCCGCTGTAGATCACCCTTTCCGTGATGATGTCTTCGTTCTCAACGTATAGGGCGGTACACTCCGATACACAACCGGTATCTAGTTTAGATGCAACTCTAGGGGCCAGCTCCTGTCCGTTTTTATCGGCTCCCAGGAGTAGTACCTCGTCTTCACCTTCTTTCATCAACTCCACCAAGATATCGGAGTATTCCTCCGCCTTGAAGGTCTCTTGATCTGTTTTCACTACGAACACGTTGTCCGCACCGTGCCGTATATACTGGTCGGGATCATCCTCTCCGATCAACACCGCCGAGAGTTCTTCGTCTAGGCTCTCGGTGAGTTCACTGCCCTTGCTCAACAACTCCAAAGTTATATCCTTATCTTCTGAGTAAACCAAAACCATCTTATCACCCCAGCACTCCTTCTTTTGCTAGTTTCTCTACTACCTTTTCGATAGATTCGTCTAGATCGTCATGGAACACTATCTTCTTCCTCTCCATGGGCACTCCCTTGATCTCTACGGTCTCAAGGCCCGGCTGCAGATCGTCCGATACTAACGACTCTGCATCCCAAACGTCCATGGGTTTGTTCGAAGCACCCAATATGTCCATCAAGCTGGGTAACCTCGGTTCGTTTATCTCTTTGGTCACTGTAACCAATACGGGGTAAGTCGACTCTATACTCACCACTTTGCCGCCCACGTCTTTGTGGCCCACGATCTTTTCATCCTCTGCATCCAAACTCTGGGCGTAGGTTATCTGGGGTAGATCGAGTAAGGCCGCGATCCTGGGTCCCGTCTGTCCGGAAAAAAGGTCCAAAGACGCTTCACCGCACAAGATAAGGTCGTGATCGCCTATCTTCTCTATCGCCCCGGCTATGATCTTCGATACCACGTCGTAACTGGAAGAGCCGTCCCAAGGCACCATGACCGCTCTGTCGGCACCCATGGCTAACAGTTCCTTTATGTTCTCCGTAGCCTCGGAAGGACCTACGAGAAGGACGGTCAAATTTCCTCCCAACTCGTCCTTTATCTTTATACCTTCTTCCACCGCGTTTTTATCTATGTCGCTGATCTTGTCGTCCACACCTTTCAGTATCGGTTCGTTGGTTTTATCGTCTATCTTTATGTCCGATACGTCAACGATCTGCTTTGCACAGACTATTATCTCCATGTTTTTCACCTCAAAAGGTCTCTAGAGACCACCATCTTCTGTACCTCGGAAGTACCTTCGTATATCTCCGTTATCTTCGCATCACGATACAGCCGCTCTACCACGTACTCGTCGGTGTATCCATATCCTCCGTGGATCTGTATGGCTTCGTTGGCTGCATCTACGGCTAATTCCGATGCGAACAGCTTCGCCATGGCAGCATACTTAGAAACGTTTCCACCCTTATCTTCGGCCATGGCCGATCTGTAAACCAGTAATCTTGCAGCTTCGATCCTTGTGGCCATATCCGCCAGCTTCCACTGGATGGCCTGGAACTTCGAGATGGGTCTTCCGAACTGCTCTCTCTGCTGTGAGTATTCTACGGATTCTTCAAGGGCTCTCTGGGCTATACCGATGGCTTGTGCCGCTATCCCTATACGTCCTCTATCCAAAGCACTCAGAGCTATCTTATACCCGTCTCCTTCCTCTCCTAGAAGGTTCTCTTTGGGCACTTTCATGTCATCAAAGAATAATTCTGATACGTGGTTCGCGTTTATACCCATCTTGTCGTAGATGTCACCCACTTGGAAACCATCCATATCCGATTCTACCAAGAAAGCGGAGATCCCTCTGTGACCTTTTTCTTTATCCGTTTTTGCGAACACGATCAATACGCCGGCTTCGCTTCCGCTGGTGATGAACGTCTTTTGACCGTTGATCACGTAATGGTCGCCGTCCAACTCCGCAGTGGTCTCCATACTCCCCAGATCGCTACCCGCGTTGGGTTCGGTTCCGGCGAAGGCACCTATCTCCTCTCCTTTAGCCAGTATGGAAAGATATTTTTCTTTTTGTTCCTCGGTACCGTATTCTATTATGGGCCAACTCACCAGGGAGTTGTGTACCTCGGTTACAACGCCCGTAGCCGCACACTTCTTCGATATCTCTTCGATAACTATGGCAAAGCTCACGGCATCCAAACCGGCTCCTCCATATTTTTCTGGTATCATTATGCCCAAAAGCCCGAGGGGGGCCATCTTCTCCAATATCTCGGTGGGATATTTACTTTCTTTATCCAACTCGTCAGCTACTGGTTCGATCTCTTTTTCAGCGAACTCTCTTACCATATTTTCGATCATCTTTTGATTATCCGTCAATTCGAAATTCATGTGTGAGCAGTAAAGGTTACGTAAATAAAAGTTTCGAAAGGGATCATCGCTTTGAAGGTGATACATCTTCATCAAAAACCAATAACTTTATTTCACCCTTTCATAATAAAGAGTGCGATTTAACAAAAGATGTGTTGGATATGGAGCGGAAAATAAGAGTCTTGATAGCCAAACCCGGCCTAGACGGACACGATCGTGGAGCTAAGGTCGTAGCGAGAGCGTTACGTGATTCGGGTATGGAAGTTATATACACAGGTTTACATCAGACACCGGAACAGATAGTGGAAGGAGCCATACAGGAAGACGTGGACGTGATAGGACTTTCGCTACTTTCAGGAGCACACATGGTGTTATTTTCTAGAGTATTAGAACTCCTGGAAAAGAACGATGCCGAAGATATAGTGGTGATGGGAGGCGGTATAATCCCTGAAAGTGACGCGGAAGAACTCAAAGATAGAGGTATGACGAAGATCTTTGGTCCGGGTACCACCACCGAAGAGATAGTCCAGTCCGTCAAAGATAGTGTAAAAGATATCGGAGAGGAATAGATCTGATGGAGATAGTTTCTCGGGTATTATCAGGAGATAGAAGAGCCGTCGCCAAACTGATAACCATGGTGGAGAGTTTTGACCCGAGAGCGGAGCGGGCACTCTCCGAGCTTTTTCCTTCCACCGGTAATGCACATGTCATAGGTATAACCGGACCTCCCGGCTCCGGAAAAAGCACCCTGGTGGACAAACTCACCTTGAGGTTCAGGGACCAGGGAAAGAGCGTTGGTATAATCGCAGTGGATCCCACGTCTCCCTTCACCGGCGGAGCACTTTTAGGAGATAGGATCAGGATGAACGAAGTGGCCCTGGATAAAGAAGTGTTCATAAGGAGCATGGGCACCAGAGGACATCTGGGAGGATTAGCCACCACCACCCGGGACGTCATAAAAGTGTTAGACGCGTTCGGTAAGGACGTGATACTCGTGGAAACGGTGGGTGCCGGACAATCGGAGGTGGAAGTGGTAAAGACTGCACACACCATAATAATAACGGAGGTCCCGGGACTCGGTGACGATATACAGACCATCAAAGCGGGTATACTAGAGATCGGCGATATATTCGTGGTCAACAAGGCCGATCGAGAGGGTGCTGACAACACCGCCCGGGAACTAGAGACCATGTTGAGTATGAATCGATATGAAAACGGATGGAAACCCCCCATAGTAAAGACCGTCGCTAAGGAAGGAAAGAATGTAGGTGAGTTGAAAGAACACATCGATTCTCATCTAAAACATCTTAAAAAAAGCGGTGAACTCAAAAAACTCAGGAAGGAAAAAACTAGGGAGGAACTTTTTGATATATTGAGAGAAAACATAGAACTTTACATCAAAGATCACATGTGTGAAAAAAGGATAGATGATATCATAGAAAAGATAATGAGGTGCGAGATGGATCCCTACACAGCCTCAGAAAAGATATTAGAACCCATCAAAAAGGATTAGAACTGGTATCAATATACCAGCGGTTCTTCGTATTCTCCGAACACTTCTCTGAAAACGTCGGTTATCTCACCTAGAGTTGCGTAGGCCTTCGCACAGCGTAATATGGCGGGCATGGTGTTTTCGTCACCTTCGGCCACTTCTCGAAGATGGGCCAATGCCTCTTCTACCTCTTCGTTGTCCCGCTCCTCTCTGAGTCTATTCAATCTTTCTATCTGCTTCTTTTCTCCTTCCTCGTCCATCTTCAAGAGAGGGATCTCGATATCCTCTTCAAGCTCGTATTCGTTGACTCCCACGACGGTCCTATCTTTTTCGTCGATCTCTCTTTGATATCTAGCTGCGGCATCCGCTATCTCCTGTTGGAAAAATCCTTTCTTGAGGGCCGGGATCACACCGCCTAGACTATCTATCTTGTCAAAATATTTGTAGGTCTCTTCTTCCATATGATCGGTCAACCACTCTATATAGTAAGAACCTCCCAAGGGATCGATGGTGTTCGGTGCTCCACTCTCGTGGGCGATGACTTGTTGTGTCCTTAGAGCGAGACGTACCGCTTTCTTTGAAGGAAGGGCTAAAGCTTCATCCATGGAGTTGGTGTGAAGGGATTGTGTTCCTCCGAGCACCGCCGCGAGCGCTTGTATCGCCACCCGGACGAGGTTCACTTCGGGCTGCTGTGCCGTAAGAGCACAGCCCGCTGTCTGTGTGTGGAACCGCAACCACTTCGATCGGTCTTTCTTTGCGCCGAAGGTCTCTTCCATCTCCCTGGCCCATATCCTTCTAGCGGCTCTATATTTTGCGATCTCTTCAAAAAGATCGTTATGGGCATTGAAGAAGAAAGAAAGGCGTGGTGCGAATCCATCTATGTCGAGTCCTCTTTCGAGACCCCATCTCACGTATTCCAAACCGTCGGCAAGCGTGAACGCCAATTCCTGAACCGCGGTGGCGCCCGCCTCCCTTATATGATATCCCGATATGGATATAGTATTCCATTTAGGTACGTGTTTTGAACCGTATTCGAAAGTATCTACGATCAAGCGCATGGACGGCTTAGGTGGAAATATGAAGGATTTTTGAGCTATGTACTCTTTCAATATGTCGTTCTGTATGGTACCTCTCAACTCTTCCTTGGGTACACCTTTTTTCTCCGCCATGGCTATATAGAACGCCCACAGCACGGAAGCGGGACCGTTGATGGTCATAGAGGTACTCACTTCTCCCGGGTCTATGCCTTCGAATAATATCTCCATGTCCTTTAAAGAGGAAACAGCTACGCCGCATTTTCCGAATTCCCCCTCGGCCAGTGGATGATCGGTATCGTAACCATACAGAGTGGGATAATCGAACGCTATGGAAAGTCCGGTCTCGCCGTGTTCGAGAAGATATTTGAACCGTTCATTGGTCTCTTCGGCGGTGCCGAAACCTGCAAATTGTCTCATGGTCCAAAGTCTTCCTCTGTACATGGTAGGATGGACACCACGGGTGAACGGATATGAACCCGGGAACCCCAGATCTTCTTTATAATCGAAGTCTTCGAGATCGGCGGGTGTGTAAAGTCTATCTACGGGCATGGACGAAGTCGTTACGAACTCGTCTTTCCTCTCTGGTCTTTTTTCCATCATCGGTTCTAGGCGTTCCTTCTTCCACTTCTTTTTTTCTTCTTTTATCTCTTCATGATCTACCATACGATCCACCTTTTTAATACTCTATACCCTCTCTAGCCTCTATACCATCCCTGAAGGGATGTTTGACTTCGCTTATAACGGACACCAGATCCGCAGCGTCTATTATCGAAGAGGGCGCATACCTACCGGTCAAAACCACCTCGACGTGTTCAGGACGATCCTCTATCGCCTCGATGACTTTTTCCTTATCCAATAACTCGTAATCCAGGGTGATGTTCATCTCGTCCAGCACTACTATGTCGTAATCCCCCGACGAGATCACCTCCTTTGCACGCTGGAAACCTTCCTCAGCAAAATTTATGTCGACCTGAGCGGGGTTTTCTTTATCTACGAAATCCGCTCTACCGTACTGTTCTATCTCCGTGTTAGTTAACTCTCCGCAGCTCTCCAATTCACCATAGTTTATCTTCCCTTTCATGAACTGTATGATGAAAGCGCTGTGCCCCTTTCCAACGGCTCTCAGTACCAATCCTAAAGCGGCGGTGGTTTTTCCTTTGCCGTCACCGGTATAAACCTGAACCAATCCTTTCTTTTTTCCATCGTTCAAGACCGAAACACCTCTTCGTTTCTTTGAGTGAGGCATGCTTTTTTAGTTCATATGTTTTTTGGTACGAGTACCGCTCAAAAACTTGTAGACTTGTACCTTTGTACTACTGTAAGTTTGCACACTTGTATGGCTATGAAAATTTGTATAAAGAAAGGTTTATATATATGGAACGGTATTAGACTTTACCACGCCGATGAGGCGTAGGAGAGGAGAATATGAGCAGCAAAAATCAAGATGTGAGAGCGAAGTATGTAAAAACATACGAAAAAACTGGAGATCCGCAGGAGTGCAAGGATAAACTCTGTGAAAACTTTCTAAAGGACGAGATGTTGACACTAGCGGAGAGCAACGGTCTAGAAGTAAACAAAAACCAGACGAAAAAAGAGATCGCCGAAAAACTCATCGATACAGAAGTATACGAAGAGATCCTCGGGGGTTTGGATAAACCGAAGGAAAAGAGCAAGGAAAAAAAGGAGACGAGGCACGAAATAAGGCATGAACCACCAGGGTTCCACGATCTTTTGAACCCGCTGTCGGAGATGATCTCCGGATCTACTTTGGCGGGTTCTAAAAGATTGAACGAACTATGGCTGAACAGTATAGAAGACATCGAAGACAATCTAGATGATATAGTAGAACACCATATGGATCACTGGAAAGATATCGAAAAGGAGTGGGAGAGCAGGGCCAAAGAGTTTCAAGATGAGGTAAACGAGTTGAGGGAGAGTTCAGCACTACCCCAGGAAAAGACCAAAGAGTTGTCCGTTATCTGGCGCAACGTATTCAACAAGATGAGCGCCAGGGTAAAGAGGTTGAGCCGACGTACCAAAGAACGACAGGACGTTTTTTACGATATGGTAGATAAACACGTTGAAAGGGCGAGAGATACACTGGAAAAGTCCCATGATGAAAAAACCGTTCCGGCTAAGATACTAGCGCTTTCCTCGGATTTTACAAAAGATCTGAGAAGAGAGATGAAAGAGACCGTCGACGCGTATCAAACGGATCATAGGGAGATGGTTGAGATATGGGAGAACTTTGCGGGAAAAACGGAGAACATCATACAGGAGCTTCGGGAAGACCAGGAAGAAAATATCGGCGACCTTTACGACATATGGAACTCGAATATGGAGTTCGTCGGCGATAACATAAAGACGAGTTCTGAAAATTACATAGAACTGTATGAGAGCATGGTGACGGATATAGAGGATCAGGGCAGAAACATCACCAAAACTTTGTTCGATATCTCGGAGAAGTTGGAAGAGAACTACTACGATATGTTAGAGAGCTACACGAAAACGTTAGAAGACGGGTACGGTGATATGTTTTCCATGTTGAGTCTTTATGGAGATGGTCCTAAAGACATAAACGCTCTAAAAGAAAGGGTGGAGCGTTTAGAAGAAAAACTGGAGGAGGATTGAAAATATGGGTGAACAGAAGAAAGGAAAAGGTCCCTTCGATTCCATCTCGTACTTATCTAACGTGGATTTCACTAAATTCGTCGAAGAGATGGAAGAGCATCAGGAAAGATACATGGGCGACGTGAACGAGCTGATCAAACAGTCTTCTGAACTCGGCAAGGACGTGGGGAACGTTTTGGAACAGAATAAAGAACATTACGATGAATTGATGGAACTCTGGGAAGATTTTTCACAACTATCTGAAGAGATCACCAAGGATGAATTCGAAGAAGACTTCTACAAAGAATTCCAGGAACAAAACAGGGAGATAACTAACAACATAGAAGAGCTGGTAGATACTTCTCTTCAAGATGCAGAGGAACTTTACTCATCTTGGAGAAAATTATCGGAGAGTATCTTCCAGGGGATAAAAGCCGGTACGGGCCCTCATCCTGACGATATAATGGATGCCTCGGCGGATTTTCAAAAAACCGCACTGCACGTGGCACGGAGGAACATGGAAGAAGGAAACGAGTCTTTGAGAGAGTTGAGAAAAAATCTCGAAAGGATCAATGAAGAGAGCATCGAGAGGATGAAAGACAACGCCAAGACCAGTACGAAAAAACTCGACGAATTCTTCGACACATGGCAAAACAGCGTTGAAGATATGGAAGAAAAAGTCAACGAATCCATAGAAAAAACACAGAAAATCTATCTGTCCGCCTTTGAACCCTATTTTGGTCCGAGAACCGTATTCCCCTTCTTCTCTTGGTTCAAACCCAGGAAGATGAGAGAGTACGAAGAAGACTTGATGGAATTGAGGGAGAAGATAGATAAACTCGAAGATCAGATGGAAGGGTGATCCCTTCCTTTTTTTTTAAATAGGTGAGAAACATGACAAAAGAAATGGAAGAATATTTTGACGAGATGACAAAGGGTCTGATATCCGTTTGGGAGGATTTTTATGCCCAGATGGATGAACACATGGAAAGGATGCAGGAACAGAACGCTGACAACTACCAAAAGATGTTGGATGCGTGGAAGGACCACAGCCAACGGATCACGGCCGAGAAGGAGTCTTTAGAAAGTGACGTTCACACATTCAGAGACTTTACCGAAACGCTGCAGGAGTGGGTCAACGCTTCCAGTGAATTCGGTCGAATCATGGATGACTTGAGCCCGACGGACTTCTCTGGAGATTTCGACGATATGCATTCTAAGTATATGGAAAACCTGAGAGTGCTGCTGCTCAAAAACTTAGAACTTTCCTGGAAAAAACATATGGAGAAACAGAAAGAACTCTACGATCAGTGGATGGTCGACATGTGGACTAATTTGAAAGACGAAGATGATGAAACCCCCTTGGGAAGTCCCATGGACCTTCAAGACAACTGGATCGAGTTCTCTAAAGATTTTTTTGATATGTGGGAAAAGAATTTTGAAAAAGGAGAGCCTGAAGATATGTTACACGATACCCAACGAGATATGGTCCGACTCGCCTCTAAAAACATAGAGAACATATTGACCTCTGAACCTTATGCCATGTTCCAGGGTTCCTATCTCGACAACGTTTTGGACACAAAGATCACGCAAAAAGAGTTGATGGACACCTACATGGAGAGTTTGAACTTGCCTTCTAGGAACGATATACTGGAGGTCTACGAGGCCATACACGAATTGACCTCCCGGGTAAGAAAGCTAGAGAGGAAACTGGACGAGATTCCGGTAGATGTATAAGAGGAAGATAACATGGATGATCCTTTAGCACAATATCAAGAGATGACCCAGGAAGGGATAGATATTGTAGCGAGGTTTCAAAAGGGTCTCATCAAGGACTTTGAAGAGATAGATCGGGCCCTGGAACTTCTGCGCTCTCCACCGGATGTAAAAGTGGGCCAGACCCCTTGTGAAGTCATATGGGAAGGTGACATAGCCGACCTGGTTCGTTACGAAGGAAAAGATGATGAAGAAAAAAAACCACCACTTCTTTTGGTCTATGCACTCATAAACGAACCGTACATACTGGATCTTCAACCTGGCAGGTCCGTTGTGGAGTCTCTTTTAAATTCGGGTCTAGACGTTTACATGATAGATTGGAAAAAACCGGAAAAAAAATATCAGTTCGAGACCATGGACGGCTATGTGAATCATTACATAGACCTATGCGTCGACAAAGTGAGAAAGATCAGGAACAGAGAGGCTATCAACATATTGGGTTACTGTATGGGCGGTACCTTATCCGCCATATACGCATCTCTGCACCCTGAAAAAGTTCAAAGCCTTACGCTGATGGCCGCCGGCTTGGACTTTGAAAACGATCCGGGTCTACTAAAAAAGTGGGCAGAGCCCGAATACTTCGATCCTGAAAAAGTCGTGGAGGCCTTCGGCACCTGTCCCGGTGATATGCTGGATTTTTCTTACTCCGCCCTTTCACCCGTGGATAACACCGTGGGCAAACTCTTGAGCTTGGCCGATAATGCAGATGATGAAAAATTCGTCGAGATGTTCTTTAGGATGGAAAAATGGATCCACGACAGCAAAGATATACCGGGACCGACCTTCTCAAAATTCGTCAAAGACCTCTACCAGCAAAACAAACTCATGGATAACAAATTGATGGTGGGAAATGAACTCGTAGACCTGAACGATCTGAACATGCCCATACTCACCTTGGTAGGGGAATACGATACGCTGGTTCCTCCCGAGAGTTCTTTATCTTTCAACGACGCGGTGGCCAGCGAAAAAACCGAACTGATGAAGGCACCCGTGGGACATATAGGATTGTCGGTGAGTTCGAAGGTACACCCAGACCTTTGGAAGGACGTAGCTAGATGGATCAAGGATAACGATATCGAATCTCTAGAGAGTATAAAGTGGATAGGAAAGAAAAGCGCGAGCAAGTTAAGAGAAGCTTCGGTAAAAGATGTGAAAGACCTGAAGAGTGCTGATACCGAAGAGCTAGCAAAAAAAACCGGTATATCTGAGAAAAGGATAAAAAAATGGAAAGAAAGAGCATGAAGGAGGACTAATATGACAGAAGAAAAGATGGAAAAAAAACTTCATAACAAGAGAGCTCTGGTCACCGGTGCTTCTCGCGGCATCGGGAAAGAGATCGCTAACACTTTAGCCCGGCACGGAGCGGACGTGGTCGTAAATTACAACACAAGCCACGAAGATGCCAGCGAGATCGCTACATCCGTAGAATTGGCTGGAA